>QLIP01004514.1_pt1 | contig 47785 bp, 49 predicted proteins | sample 1769771 | NCBI WGS metagenome assembly QLIP01 (sample SAMN09428762, study PRJNA476227) | Gut metagenome, whole genome shotgun sequencing project. | isolation source: cecum | host: Rhizomys sinensis | place: China: Jinsha town of Minqing, Fujian Province | collected 2013-09-23 | reverse complement strand
AACGATTCTGTTCTTCGTGGCAATAAAGATTTTCAATTATGGACGTTTGTGGATAAGGTAACACATCGTAAGACAAGATATGGATTGATTGGAGATGAATATACTCAGAATCAAGATGGTTTATTATTTTTATGTAAACAACCATCTGAAATGAAACTTGTATCAGAACAAGAAACTGGCAAAGGTCCGCTTATAATGACAAAATGGGGACAAGGATATCCATGGAATGTCAATCTTCCTCAAGTATGGAGTAATGAATTCAATGATTGGGTGCAGCCCCCGTCTGGGTGTACAGTTGTGGCGGTGGCTCAGCTTCTGTATTATACGCATTACAAATTAAATGTGCCGAGTGGATTATATCATACTATAATCTGTAGTGGTCAGATATATGATCAGGGGAATTATACTTATTCAATTTATAGAAATAATTTTGTTGAAAATTCGGAAAGATGGAATATGATGCCTCTTACAATGAATGGCGCGCATACAGACTTTGTGGCAGATTTTATGGCAGACATAGGTAATCGTCTAAGTGTTAAATATTCGGCAGATGGTAGTGGGGCGTCTATCACAAAAGAGGCAATGCAGGTTTATGGTCTTACGTATGATGAAAAGAACTATGATTTTACAGACGTGAAAAATCAATTAGACAATGGAATGCCTGTCTTAATAAGTGCTTTTGCAGAAAAAAAACAACCTGTATCATTTTTGCCAGCTTATTATGAAAAGGGGCATGAATGGATAATATCTGGTTATAGAACTAAAATACACCAATATCAGCAAGACTATGTATGGGAAGTAGTATCAATCCCATTTGATGCTACTGGTAGGGATGATTTAGATGAGTATGGGTATCCACCCGAAAATGATATTTTTTATGAAAATTTGAACCTTAGTTATATAGAATACTTACCATTGCATAAGGCGCAAGAACGAGGTTTGAGGCCAGGGGATGTCGAATCGCAGTATTTACTTCCAATGTCGAGTCAATATCTTATTATGAATTGGGGATGGGATGGGTTCTGTGATGATGTTTTATACTCTCCATGGGCGTCTGTGTGGTCAGGGGGTGGATATAAATTTCAGTATAATAAGAAAATACAGTATAACTTTAGAAAAATTTAAGAATCGTATGGTTGCAGTTGATTTTTTGAAGAAATGTGTGGTTGTCAAAAATATTATAGCTGTTCTCTTGTTGGTTTTAATGTTTAGTAGCAGTTGCGAACCTCGCTTTGACCCTTGGGATTATACGATGTATTCTTTCATATCCCGCGAAGCCAATTATATGTGGGTAGATAATTTAAAGAGGGAATCAAGGGTTGATGTGTATGACAATAAAGAGTATCGGAGTCATAAACATACTCAGCTAAAAGAGTTAGATACCATTTGTGTAGAGAATTATAGTCTTGGATTCAGTACTTGTAATGTGGACATCCCGGATATTACAGCCAAATTTCCTCAATTCCAGAATATTCTATCCTCACCGGATTATAATTCGTTGAGGCAGAGTCCATATATGTTTTTGCAATATATGGGGCGAGATAATGAGAAAATGGCAAGTGAACCAGACTTTGATTTAGAGCAGCGGCTACAGTTGTTTTTTGCAAAAAGGAGTGCAGCTGCCAAAGAACAGGTTCAACGCCAAACACGGGCTAATTTGGTATTTGTCGACTATCGTACCACCCCAGTTTCTGATTTGAATATTACATGCTCGGAGGAGTTTGATGGAATTCCCGCAGGTGAATCGTTGAATGATCTGTTTCTTATAGACTGTTATCCCGAACGCTATAATTTTATTATTACAGTTAATAAGCAGGTGATTGGGAACAAGATACAAGATATTTCAGTTTCGCAATATCTGTCATACGAACCATTGGCTCCAGCGGCTATGTATTTCAGATTGACGGAGGGTGTGACTATTAAAGAACCAATCACGGCAAGGTTTACGGTAACGTTAAAATTAGATAATGAGCGTACTATTTCGGCCGTCACGCCTATGATTCACTTAATACCTAAAAGAGTAGCAGAACTTGATGAATAAGAGAAATTTAGGAATCTTATTTATATTGGCTATTCTCGTGGCCGCATGTGTCGAGAATATCGATATTTCAAGAGGTAGTGAGAGGAAGATTGTGGTAAATTGTCTGTTGTCGAACGATAGCATACAGAGGCTAAAGTTGCATTATTCCTCGGTTGAGTCCTTGGGCTTATATGAAGCTATATCAGACGCAAAAGTAACTTTATGGGAGGGTGAGACTTTTGTCGGCGACTTTCAATACAATAAGAAGAAAAAGGAATGGGTGATTGCATATAGGCCTATCGAGGGGGTGAAATATAAACTGACGGTCATGGTGCCCGGAAAGGAGATGGTTCAAGCGCAGACAATATTCCCTCAAAAGCCCCCTGTCTTGAGAAACAAAAGTGGTGATAGAGAGCTGGCCAGGTCTTTTTATAAAAAGAGTAATGACTTGATGTGGCTGTTTGCTTTCCCCTACGAGAGGTATCAGGTAGATCCAGATAGTGCGATTGTTGTGAAGAAGAGTTCATCGATATATGGGTATATTGGGTGCAGTTTGTCGCATATCGACAATTTTAATATCAGCGCAAGCATTGAGCCCTATTATACGTGTCCGGTATATCATTTTTATATTCGTATTTTGCCCAATGATAATGCAACATTCTTTGAAGTTACTGATATAGAGGAGGGTGTAGTGGTGTTTCGTTCCGTATCGAAAGAGTATGATAGTTATCTTAAGACTTCGATAGAGAAAATGTTGGTATATACGGGCGAATATGATTTGAAGGCCATGCTCGATGAGTCGGCTATTTATACTAATATTGAGAATGGGGTAGGCATCTTTGGCGCATATTATGATTTGGAGTTTAAGTGTAGCAATCTGCCGTTTGAATAAGAAGTTGTATGTCATATCGTAATAAAATTTTATTTCTGATCATATTTCTTGTCTCGATTAACCCATTCATGTTGAAAGGATCTCTTTGTTCGGCGTTGAATCAGGATGAGAATGCGGAGCAAAAAGATTCAGTCGAAAGAGTACAACAGTTGCAAGAGGCGGTAGTGGTGGCGAATCGTGCCTCTGGGAAGGGGAGTATGTTGACTTACACCCCTAAGCAGGCTGCGGCAAGTTTGTCGGTGATTGGTGAGCCCGATGTGCTTCGGCATATCTCGAGCCAGCCGGGTGTGTCGCAAGGTGTTGAGGGTATGCTCGGCCTGTTTGTGCGTGGTGGTAATAACGGAAGCAATGGTTTGTATTTTAATGATATGCCGCTATATGTGTCGTCGCATCTGTTTGGACTCGTATCGTCGTATCCTGCCGAGATTATTAATAATGCGTCGTTTTATAAGGGAGGTTTCTCGGCCGCGTGCGGCAATCAGTCGTCGTCGGTGTTGGATGTGGAAACAAAGCATTCAACGAACTCCGACTTTAACGGCTCGCTGACACTGTCGCCTTATCTGACCGGATTGTATACGCACATTCCACTGGTAAAGAATCATCTTTCGGTGCAATTGGCAGCGAGAACCACGTTTGTTCCATATCTGTATAAAATTACTGTTCGGCCAGAAGCTATGGATTTGAATGTGGATGTGTATGACCTGACGGCCGTAATCGACTATCGACCTAACGATGGTCATTTAATTGATGCCATGTTCTTTACGACAAACGATTACATCGGAGTGAAATATCCATATTCGCAATCGGCAATGAATTGGAGGTCGCTGAATTATAAGTTGGGGTGGTTGTGGCGACTAACAGATAATTTGAGTCTAAAAGTCAGTACCTATGCGGTAGATGCCAATTCGGCGCAGGAGATGGCTCAGGCCGAAAGCGAGGAATTGGATGCCGTTATCTCGTCAAAACTCGCTATGGGATCTTCGCTTAGAGAGACTGCGGCAAGGATTGTTTTGTTTCATAGATTGTCAGATTATATTAATCTTACTTATGGTGGTGCGTATCAAAAACAAAGATTTTTGTCGGCAAGTTTGGAATTTAATAATGGGTTATCAAAAAAAGTGGATTCGAAGTTCAATCCCAGTGTGCTGATGTCAGCGTTCATCGACGCCGATTATTGCATCCCCAATAAATGGGATATAAAATTGGGCTATAGGCAATCTTTGCAACGATTTAATGGGAATTTGTTATCGAATTTTGATGCTCATTGTCTTTCTCATTTCTATTTTAATGCCAGATTAGGTATTGAAGCGTCGCTTGATAGAATGAATCAGTATTATCACCAACTTGAGGGAATGCCTACAGGTTGGTCGATGAGTATTATGGTGCCCGCCGACGACTATTATCGACCAGAGCTTATGCATCAGTTTTATTCGGGTTTGTTTTGGAATCCAATAGCGGATTATAGTAGTTTACGCATGTCGCTTGGTGGATATTATCGTGACATGAAAAACCTGATGATGTATAAGACTTCGCGCAATGCTTTTGGGTTGGAAACTACATCGTTTAAAGAGGAGGTAGATTGTGGATCGGGAAGCTCTTACGGATTGGAGTTTTCGACCTCTGTCGAATCTAAACGATTTGGAGGAACGTTAAGTTATACCTTGTCGAAAACCAATCGAGTCTTTCCTAATATTAACGACGGTAAAGTTTTCCCCTTTAAGTTTGATCGTAGAAATATCTTGAACATAGAGAGTTGGTATATATTAGCTCAATCTAATAAAAAGAACGGAATCCGTACAACGCATCAACTCAACGGCGTATTGGCATACTCCACCGGTCATCGGGCTACGCTTTGTGTGGGATATTATCCGGGCATGGCTCCTCCATATTTGAAATATTCCGATATAGATTTTTCGTCGAATCCAGATTTGTTGTTTCAAATTTTTGACCGGCAAATGATGTCGGGTAAAAATGAATTCGTTATGAAGGATTATTTCCGCATCGATATGGCTTATACATATACGCGTATAGGACGCCGCTTCACTAACGAATTCGCATTGTCGGTATTCAATATCTTGAATCGACATAACCCCTATATGATTTTCTCTTCGAACGACCGTTGGAAGCAACTCAGCATCATGCCCATCATGCCCTCGGTCCGTTGGACGCTCCGTTGGTAAAAGCCACCTCGCCACGCGAGTAGCAGGTATGGAAGACAGGCGTCACCCCGGAAGACATGCTTTCAAGCATGTCACCACGGAAAACATGCTTTTAAGCATGTTACCAAGGGAAGCTGCGCCTCCGTCGCGTCACACTGGAGGATATGCTTTTAAGCATGTCACCACGGAAGATATGCCTCCGTCGCGTCACTCCGGAGGATATACTTTAAAAGCATGTCACCAAGTGAAGATACATTTCCAATCGTGTCCACTTTATTATATGCGTCCGCGGGTGAAAAGCTCACGCAAAGGGGCAAAAAACGCAAAGAAGTTTTGCATTATAAATCTTCTTGTTCTTTGCTTCCCCGCGTGAGGACATTCTTCACTTTTTCGGTGACTTAGGTGATAGAAATTTTGACAAAAGATTTGGAGGAAGAAGGAAACTTTACTAAATTTGTGGCATGAAACAGTGCATAGTTTTGGTTGATACGCAGGAGTCGTTCGAAAATCTCTTGCCGATATCTTATACTCGACCTGTGGGCGATTTTCGGGTCGGGATTCAGACAATACGTACAAAGTGGGAGGCAATGCTCCCGGGCGATTATTCGTATATAACGGTAGATTATCTACAGGAGAAGTATCCCGCTCCTTCGAGTCTCAGCAATGATCTTCTCTTTATTGCGGGTAACGTGGTGCCCAATCGCCGTTTGGCCGCTGAAGTGGCATCGCTGAAGGTGGGTGATGCTTTGGCTGACTCAGATGGCTTTGTGGCGTTTCGTGGCTCCTGTCAGGCTTTTGAATCGTTCGATTTCACATCGGCACGTAGTGTTGAACCCGGTGTGGGACGCCTGCATTATGTGTTCGATGTTTTTAGATTGAACGGAGATGCAATTTGTGAAGACTATGAAAGGATTGTTGGTGACCGCGAATCGCAGCCGCTTCATGAGTCGGTGCAGGTGATTGGACCGCGTGTGTTGCCAAACGGTCAGCCATCGGTGTTTATCGAAGAGGGCGCCAGCATCGAAGGCGTTATTCTAAATGTAAAAGAGGGTCCGATATATATAGGGAAAGATGCAGAGGTGATGGAGGGAAGTTGCTTGCGTGGCCCGTTGGCAATTTGTCGCAATGCGCATATACGAATGGGTACTCGAATTTATAAGGATACTACCATCGGACCATGGTGCAAGATAGGTGGCGAGATTGACAATAGTGTACTATTCAGCTATAGCAATAAAGCGCACGATGGCTATCTCGGGAATGCCGTGATAGGGGAGTGGTGCAATATCGGAGCTGGCTCAACGGCATCGAATCTGAAGAACGACTATTCAAAGATACGAATCTGGAATTACAGAACGCGCACATTTATGCGTACCAATCTTCAATTTTGTGGTCTAATCATGGCCGATCATTCCAAAGCCGGTATTAACACTATGTTTAATACGGCCACGGTGGTGGGCGTAGGCGTGAACCTGCATGGCACAGGATTCCCGCGTCAATTCGTGCCAAGTTTCTGGGCCGGATCGCCCGAAGGCGGCTTTACGAACGTGCAGCTCAACAAATTCTTTGACTTGGCACGAATCGTAATGCAACGCCGTGGCCTGGATCTGACCGAAGTCGATCGTCGAATCTTCGATACGATATACAACTCGGCCGAACGATTTAAATAGAAAAATTATCTAAACACCGTTCAATATCTCTTATTAACGTCTGCCGTTAACCTATTTTATCAGGGGCAGATAGTTGTAGATAAAAAATGTGAAACAGATAATAAAAAAGGATAAAAATATTTGTGTAATACGCTAATATTTAGTAACTTTGCAAAGCTTTTGGGATAAACACACACGAGTGCATCACGTAAACGATTGAGGTTCAATTGTTTGGTGTGCATTATGTGTATATGTGAGTGTGTCTTGAATGCGCATAAAACAGAAGTTAGAAACAAGAAAAATAAATAACAAAAAGAGACAAAGAATGCCAACTATTCAACAATTAGTAAGAAAGGGACGCAGTGTTCTCAAGGAGAAGAGCAAGTCGCCCGCATTGGATTCCTGTCCGCAGCGTCGCGGTGTTTGTGTACGTGTATACACAACAACCCCGAAAAAGCCGAATTCGGCTATGCGTAAGGTAGCACGTGTACGTCTTACCAACGGAAAGGAAGTAAACAGCTACATCCCGGGTGAGGGCCACAACTTGCAGGAGCACTCAATCGTGATGGTACGCGGCGGCCGTGTTAAAGACCTCCCGGGTGTACGTTATCACATCGTACGCGGAACATTGGATACCGCAGGTGTGCAGGGTCGTACACAACGTCGTTCTAAGTACGGAGCGAAGCGTCCTAAAGCAGCTAAGAAATAATCGAGGTTGCACTTACAACATTAAATCTTAAACATTAGTTTTTGATCAATTGGATGGCTAAGGTTGAGTAAACTCCGCAAGAGAGCGGTGTTGAAGATTGCAAAAGCAGCCAAAATCAAAACATTAAACAAACAACAATGAGAAAAGCAAAACCTAAGAAAAGGGTAATTCTCCCTGATCCCGTTTTTCATGATGCCAAGGTGACAAAGTTTGTAAATCACCTCATGTATGATGGCAAGAAAAACACAGCTTTCACAATTTTCTACGCAGCATTGGAGACTGTAAAGTCGAAAATGCCCAACGAGGAGAAGAGCGCTCTTGAGATTTGGAAAAAGGCTCTCGAGAATGTAACTCCCCAGGTAGAGGTTAAGTCGCGTCGCGTAGGTGGTGCAACCTTCCAGGTGCCGACCGAGATTCGCGCTGACCGCAAGGAATCTATCTCCATGAAGAATCTTATTATTTTCGCTCGCAAGCGTGGTGGCAAGACTATGGCCGACAAGTTGGCAGCGGAGATCGTAGACGCGTTCAACGATCAGGGTGGTGCTTACAAGCGTAAAGAGGATATGCACCGCATGGCTGAGGCTAACCGCGCCTTCGCACACTTCAGATTTTAATATTTAGGGATAAGATAAAATGGCAAAAAACGACGATCTTAAATATACGCGTAATATCGGTATCATGGCTCATATTGATGCCGGTAAAACAACAACTTCAGAGCGTATACTTTTCTATACCGGCTTGACCCACAAAATTGGTGAGGTGCACGATGGTGCAGCTACAATGGACTGGATGGAGCAGGAGCAGGAGCGTGGTATCACCATTACTTCTGCAGCAACTACCACATTCTGGAACTACAACAACGACAAGTACAAAATCAACTTGATCGATACTCCGGGACACGTTGACTTTACCGTAGAGGTTGAGCGCTCACTCCGCGTTCTCGACGGTGCTGTTGCAACTTTCTGTGCCGTTGGTGGTGTTGAGCCCCAGTCTGAAACCGTATGGCGTCAGGCTGATAAGTATAACGTTCCGCGTATCGGATACGTTAACAAAATGGACCGCTCGGGTGCTAACTTCTACGAAGTAGTACGCCAGGTTAAAGAGGTGCTCGGTGCAAACCCGCTCCCCATCCAGATTCCTATCGGTGCTGAGGAGACTTTCAAAGGCGTTGTAGATCTTATCACAATGAAGGCTATCTTCTGGCACGATGAGACTATGGGTGCTGAGTACACAGTTGAAGAGATCCCCGCTAACCTCGTTGACGAGGCTGAGGAGTATCGCGATAAGATGCTCGAAACTCTCGCTGAGTTCGATGAGGCGTTGATGGAGAAATACTTCGACGATCCCGCAACAATCACTCCCGAAGAGATTAAGGCTTCTATCCGCAAGAGCACACTCTCAATGGATATCAACCCCATGATGTGTGGTTCTTCATTCAAGAACAAGGGTGTTCAGACTCTTCTCGACGCAGTTTGTGCTTACCTTCCCTCACCTTCAGATGCAGGTGCAGTAGAGGGTCACTCTGTAGATGATAAGGATCAGATTGAGACTCGCGAGCCCGTATCTGACGCTCCGATGTCGGCTTTGGCATTTAAGATTGCAACCGACCCCTATGTAGGTCGTCTCTGCTTCTTCCGCGTTTACTCAGGCGAGATTCCTGCTGGTAGCTACGTTTTGAACACTCGTTCAGGTAAGAAAGAGCGTATCTCACGTTTGTTCCAGATGCACTCAAACAAGCAGAACCCGAAAGATATGATCGGTTGTGGTGATATCGGTGCCGGTGTAGGCTTCAAGGATATCCGCACAGGTGATACACTCTGTGACGAAAACCACCCCATCGTACTCGAGGCTATGGAGTTCCCCGATCCTGTGATTGGTATCGCAGTTGAACCCAAGACTCAGAAAGACCTCGACAAACTCGGTGTTGGTTTGCAGAAACTTGCTGAAGAGGATCCCACATTCCGCGTTGAAACTAACGAGGAGACAGGTCAGACTGTAATTAGCGGTATGGGTGAGCTCCACCTCGATATCATCATCGACCGTTTGCGTCGTGAGTTCAAGGTTGAGTGTAACCAGGGCCGTCCGCAGGTAACATACAAAGAGGCTATCACTAAGCCCGTAGAACTCCGTGAGGTATTCAAGAAGCAGACCGGTGGTCGCGGTAAGTTCGCCGACATCATCGTACGCATCGAGCCGGCCGACGACGATTTCGAAGGCAGCCTCCAGTTCATCGACGAGGTTAAGGGTGGTAACGTGCCTAAGGAGTACATCCCCTCTGTACAGAAGGGCTTCCAGAACGCTATGAAGAATGGTGTATTGGCAGGATACCCCGTAGAGCGTCTCAAAGTAACGCTTCTCGATGGTAGCTTCCACCCCGTAGACTCTGACCAGTTGTCGTTCGAACTCTGTGCCATCCAGGCATTCAAGAAGGGTTCTGAGAAGGCAGGTCCGGTATTGCAGGAGCCGATCATGAAGATCGAGGTTGTAACTCCGGAAGAGTCAATGGGTGATGTGATCGGTGACCTTAACAAGCGTCGCGGTCAGGTAGAGGGTATGGAGACAAGCCGTAGCGGTGCTCGCATCGTAAAAGCTAAGGCACCGTTGGCCGAAATGTTCGGTTACGTAACTGCCCTCCGTACAATCACATCAGGTCGTGCAACAAGCACAATGTCATTCAGCCACTATGCTGAGGTAAGCTCATCAATTGCGAAGAACGTATTGACAGAGTGCCAGGGTCGTGTGGATCTTCTCAAATAATAAAAAAGCAAACAAACAATATGAGCCAAAAAATCAGAATTAAGCTTAAATCTTACGATCACAACCTCGTAGACAAGTCAGCAGAGAAGATCGTAAAGACGGTAAAGACTACGGGCGCAACTGTAAGCGGTCCGATTCCATTGCCGACCCACAAGCGCATCTTCACTGTGAACCGTTCGACTTTCGTTAACAAGAAGAGCCGCGAGCAGTTCCAGCTTTCGTCGTTCCAGCGTTTGATCGACATCTACAGCAGCACTTCAAAGACTGTAGACGCGTTGATGAAACTCGAGCTCCCCAGCGGAGTAGACGTATCTATCAAGGTATAATATAAAACAAACAACCACAAATAAGTAAAAGAAATGCCAGGATTATTAGGAAAGAAAATCGGAATGACATCCGTTTTCAGTGCCGACGGAAAAAACATTCCGTGCACTGTTATCGAAGTAGGTCCTTGTGTTGTTACTCAGGTTAAAACGGTAGAGACCGACGGCTATCAGGCTGTACAGGTAGGCTTCATGGAACAGAAAGAGAAGCACACCAACAAGCCCCAGGCTGGTCACTTTGCTAAAGCCGGAGTTACAGCTCAACGCCACTTGGCCGAGTTCAAATCGTTTGAGACTATCCCCAGTCTCGGCGAGACGCTGACTGTGGATCTTTTCCAGGAGGGCGGCTTCGTAGACGTAGTCGGAACTTCTAAGGGAAAAGGTTTCCAGGGTGTTGTAAAACGCCACGGTTTTGGCGGCGTAGGCCAGGCTACTCACGGTCAGCACAACCGTCTCCGCGCACCCGGTTCTATCGGTGCTTGTTCGTATCCCGCAAAGGTGTTCAAAGGTTTGCGCATGGCAGGCCAGATGGGCAACGAGCGTGTTACAGTACAGAATCTCCAGGTAATCAAAGTTATTCCGGAGCACAATTTGTTAATGATTAAGGGTTCCGTGCCGGGCCCCAAAGGTTCAATCGTTTTAGTTGAGAAATAATGGAATTAGCAGTTTATAACATCAAAGGAGAGGACACAGGCCGTAAGGTTGTACTTAACGACGAAGTGTTTTCACGCGATTTGAGTGAAGGAAATGCTGAGCACACCCTTTATCTCGACATCAAACAGTACTTGGGCAACCAGCGTCAAGGCACACACAAGAGCAAAGAACGTAGCGAAGTGTCGGGTTCTACCCGTAAGCTCGGTCGCCAGAAGGGCGGCGGCGGCGCACGTCGTGGCGATATCAACTCACCCCTCCTTCGTGGTGGTGGTACAGTGTTCGGACCCCGTCCCCGCGATTATCGTACAAAACTTAACAAGAAAGTTAAAGCAATTGCTCGTCGCATTGCATTGACTTCGCGTGTTAACGATCAGAAGCTCTTCGTTATCGAAGACTTCACATTCGAAGCACCGAAGACTAAGAACTACCTTAACATCGCTAAGAGCTTCAAGCTCGACGACAAGAAGGTGCTCCTCGTTTTCGACAAGCAGGATGAGAATGTGCTTCTGTCAGTACGTAATGTTCCCAACGCGTTGATGACTCAGGCTGTGGATTTGAACGCTTATACGCTTCTTAACACAGACGCCATCCTCGTAACTGAGAGCAGCGTGGCAGTAATGAATGAATTTTAAAGCTTAGGAGAGATTAGAAATGGATATACAGATCAAACCGGTAGTGACTGAGAAGGCCACGGCCTACAGCGAAAAGCAGAACTGCTACACATTCGCTGTGTCTCCGGAGGCAAACAAATTCCAGATCAAGGACCTCGTAGAGAAACTCTACAATGTCCGTGTTGAGAGAGTAAACGTTGCATGCTACGCTGGTAAGCGCAAACAGCGCTACACCAAGAGCGGTCTTATCCGCGGTCAGCGTCCCGCCTTCAAGAAGGCTTACGTGACTGTAGCTGCAGGACAGCAGATTGACTATTATAGCAATATTTAAACAAAATGGCAGTAAGAAAATTCAAGCCCACTACGCCTGGGCAGAGACACAAGGTTATTGGTGTGTTCAAAGGAACAATCACTGCTACCACACCAGAGAAATCTCTTACAGTCGGCAAGCGTTCCACAGGTGGTCGTAACTCATCGGGACACCTTTCAACCCGCTACCGTGGAGGCGGCCACAAGAGAAAATTGCGTCTGATTGACTTTAAACGTAACAATGACGGCGTACCGGCAACGGTAATGAGCATCGAGTACGATCCCAACCGCTCGGCACGCATCGCATTGTTGTACTATAAGGATGGTTCAAAGGCTTACATCATCGCTCCTAACGGACTCGAAGTAGGCCAGACTGTAATGAGCGGCGCGGATGTTGCTCCTGAAGTAGGAAACACACTTCCGTTGTCGGCCATTCCGGTTGGTACATTGATCCATTGTATTGAGCTTCGTCCCGGTCAGGGTGCCTCTATGGCTCGCTCGGCTGGTTCGTTCGCACAGCTCACTTCACGCGAAGGTGATTACGCAATTATCAAATTGCCTTCTGGAGAAACAAGAAAAGTGCTTCTCACTTGCCGCGCCACTGTAGGCGTTGTTGGCAACTCTGACCACGCTCTCGAAAGAAGCGGTAAGGCAGGTCGCTCACGCTGGCAGGGCCGTCGTCCTCACAACCGTGGTGTTGTTATGAACCCCGTTGACCACCCGATGGGTGGTGGTGAAGGACGTCAGTCAGGTGGACATCCCCGTTCTCGCACCGGTCTTTATGCTAAGGGCTTGAAGACACGTTCGAAGAAGAAGCATTCTTCAAAGTATATTATTGAAAGAAGGAAAAAATAATTTGATTAATTGAGACAAGTATGAGTCGTTCGCTTAAAAAAGGACCATTTATCAGCGTTAAGCTCGAGAAGAAAGTGGCTGCCATGGAGGAAAGCGGTAAGAAGAATGTCATCAAGACATGGAGCCGCGCCTCTATGATCTCCCCCGATTTCGTGGGACACACTTTCGCCGTGCACAACGGCAACAAATTCATACCGGTTTACGTGACTGAAAACATGGTAGGTCACAAGCTGGGTGAGTTCGCTCCGACCCGCACATTCCGCGGTCACGGTGGCAACAAGAAAAAATAATGGCCCTCAACTAAATAATTAAAGAAGAAAAAATACAATGGGTGTAAGAAAAAGACAATCAGCCGAGGCGATCAAGGAAGCGCGCAAGAGCGAATACTTCGCCAAGCTTCACAATGTCCCCTCTTCTCCGCGCAAAATGCGCCTTGTGGTCGATATGATCAGAGGACAGGAGGCATTCAAGGCACTCGGAATACTGAAATTTTCGAATAAAGAGGCATCTCGCAAAGTAGAGAAACTTCTCCGCTCTGCGATTGCTAACTGGGAACAGAAGAATGATCGCAAGGCTGAGGCTGGCGAGCTCTTCGTGAAAACAGTCTTCGTTGACTGCGCTCCGATGCTCAAGCGTCTCCGTCCGGCTCCCCAGGGTCGCGGTTACAGAATCCGTAAGCGTTCAAATCATGTAACATTGTTCGTGGATACAATTAATAACGAAAAAGCTTAAATTTAAAAGATGGGACAGAAAGTTAATCCAATAGCAAACCGTCTCGGAGTAATCCGCGGTTGGGACTCAAATTGGTACGGCGGCAAAAAGTACGGCGAGACTCTTCTCGAAGACTCTAAGATCCGCAAGTATCTTCAGACTCGTCTTTCAAAGGCAAGCGTATCCAAAATCATCATCGAACGTACGTTGAAGATGGCAACTGTAACTATTTGCACTTCACGTCCGGGTATGATTATCGGTAAAGGCGGTAAAGATGTTGATGCCTTGAAGGAGGAACTCAAGAAGATCACCGGCAAGGAGGTTCAGATCAACATCCACGAGATCAAACGTCCGGAATTGGACGCTGAGATCGTGGCTAGCAATATCGCTCGTCAGATTGAGAACAAGGTAGCTTATCGCCGCGCAGTGAAGATGGCAGTTGCTTCGACAATGCGCATGGGTGCCGAGGGTATCAAGGTACAGGTAAGCGGCCGTTTGAACGGTGCCGAAATGGCTCGTTCAGAAATGTTCAAGGAGGGTCGTACTCCGCTCCATACTCTTCGCGCAGACATCGACTACGCTTTGGTTGAGGCTCTCACCAAAGTTGGTATCATCGGTATCAAGGTTTGGATTTGCCGTGGTGAGGTTTATGGCAAGAAGGAGTTGACTCCGACTTATGCAGTGGGCCAGAAGGAGACTGGTCGCCCGCAGGGTGGCGGTCGTCGTGGTGGTTTCCGCAACAAGAAAAACAACAACCGATAAACAAAGAGTAAAGAAAGATGTTACAACCTAAGAAAACAAGATATCGCCGCTCGCAAAAGGGCCGCATGAAAGGTGAGGCTCAGCGAGGCAATCAGTTGGCTTTCGGTTCGTTCGGTATCAAGACTCTTGATTCGAAATGGATCACCGGTCGTCAGATCGAGGCTGCCCGTATCGCTGTAACACGCTATATGCAGCGTCAAGGTCAGATCTGGATCCGAATCTTCCCGGACAAACCGATCACTAAGAAGCCTGCAGAGGTACGTATGGGTAAAGGTAAAGGTAATCCCGAGGGATTCGTTGCGCCTGTTACTCCGGGACGTATCCTGATCGAGGTCGAGGGCGTTCCCTACGAAGTAGCTAAAGAAGCACTTCGTTTGGCAGCTCAGAAACTTCCTGTTATTACGAAGTTCGTAGTTCGTCGTGACTACGATCCGTCACAAAACGTCTAAAAGAGAAGTGATTTAAACTTTTTGCAAAGTTCGAAAAAAATTCGTAACTTTGCAGAAAGTTTAAACCATTTAGGATTATTCTAATAGATAAACAAATGAAAAAGGAAGAAATCAAGGAATTAAGCATTCAGGAATTGTCTGCCCAGATAGAGGCAGCTGAGAAGGCTTATCGTGAATTGAAAGTAGCGCACGCGATTACTCCTGTAGACAATCCGGCAAAGATCACTGCTGATCGCCGCCAGATTGCCCGCTTGAAGACAGTGTTGCGCCAGAAGGAGATCGCCGCCGCTAAGGAGGCTGCTGCTTCAGTAAATTAATCCCGTTAAATCGAAATCAAAATGGAACAGAAAAGACATTTGAGAAAAGAGAGAGTCGGGGTTGTTTCAAGCAACAAATGTGATAAAACTATCACTGTTGAAATCAAGTGGAAAGAGAAACACCCGATTTACGGCAAGTTTGTCAACAAGACAAAGAAGTATCATGCTCACGATGAGAAGAATGAGTGTTCAGTAGGCGACACAGTCCGTCTGATGGAAACACGTCCGTTGAGCAAGACTAAGAGATGGCGACTGGTAGAAATCATTGAAAAAGTGAAGTAATCATGATCCAGACAGAATCACGTTTGACAGTAGCAGACAACAGCGGTGCTAAAGAAGCACTCTGTATTCACGTACTCGGTGGCACTGGCCGTCGTTACGCAAGTGTCGGTGACATTATCGTTGTGACTGTAAAAAGCACCATCCCGTCATCTGATGTCAAGAAGGGTACGGTTTCTAAGGCCGTAGTAGTACGCACAAAGAAGGAGATCCGTCGCCCCGACGGTAGCTACATCCGTTTCGACGATAACGCATGCGTATTGCTCAACAACGCCGGTGAAATCCGCGGAACACGTATCTTCGGCCCCGTGGCTCGTGAGTTGCGTGCAACCAACATGAAGATCGTGTCTTTGGCACCCGAAGTACTTTAACGTCTAAAAGTAAAAAGAAATGGCAAAATTGCATATTAAAAAGGGCGATACAGTCTATGTCAATGCCGGCGACGACAAAGGCAAGACCGGACGCGTTCTCAAAGTGCTGGTTAGCAAGAACCGCGCAATTGTAGAGGGTGTCAACATCGTGTCGAAGAGCACCAAACCGACTGCCAAATATCCGCAGGGAGGCATCGTGAAAATCGAGGCTCCGGTGCACATTTCGAATTTGAATGTTGTTGATCCCAAGTCAGGAAAGCCGACCCGTATCGGCCGTCGTTTGAACGACGCTGGTAAGTTGGTACGTTATTCAAAAAAATCAGGAGAGGAGATTAAGTAATGAGCACAACTCTTAGCAAAGACTATAAGGACAGAATAGTTCCGGAGCTCACGGAGGAATTCAAATACAGCACCGTGATGCAGGTTCCCCGCCTGGAGAAGATCGTAATCAACCAGGGTTTGGGCGCTGCAACTCAGGATAAAAAACTCATCGAGACTGCAATCAACGAGCTTACTGCAATCACTGGTCAGAAAGCTGTGGCAACATTGTCGCGCAAAGATATCTCAAACTTCAAATTGCGTAAAAAGATGCCCATCGGTGCGATGGTAACTCTTCGCCGCGATAAGATGTACGAGTTCTTGGAGCGTTTGGTGAAGGTGGCTTTGCCCCGTATCCGCGACTTCAAGGGTATCAACTCTAAGCTCGACGGTCGTGGTAACTACACTCTCGGTATCACTGAGCAGATCATTTTCCCCGAGATCAACATCGACAACGTACCGAAACTTCAGGGTATGAACATCACCTTCGTTACATCGGCTAACACCGACGAAGAGGGTTTTGCATTGCTCAAAAAATTCGGTCTTCCGTTCAAACACGAAAAATAAGGAACTATGGCAAAAGAATCAATGAAAGCTCGCGAGGTAAAGCGCCAGCGCATGGTTGCCAAGTATGCTGAGAAAAAAGCCGCTTTGAAGAAGGCTGCTTTGGCCGATGCTGATGGTAACATCGACTACGATGCGTTGACTAAGCTCCAGAAGCTCCCCAAGAACGCTTCTAAGGTGCGTCTTCACAACCGTTGCGAGATCACGGGTCGTCCGAAAGGATATATGCGTCAGTTCGGCATCTCTCGTATTCAGTTCCGCGAGATGGCGTCTGCAGGACTCATACCCGGAGTAAAGAAGGCAAGCTGGTAATACCGGCTGCCTTCGGGCTCCGCTCTTTTATATTATAGAAATTTGAGATTATTAAATATTGTTCAGAAAATCTGAATCAATTTAACAACCAAACAAATGACTGATCCAATAGCAGATTATTTGACAAGACTTCGTAACGCGATCCATGCAGGACACCGCGTAGTTGAAGTACCGTCGTCAAAGATGAAAAAGGAGATCACAAAGATCCTTTTCAACCAGGGCTATATCCTGAACTATAAGTTCGAGGAGGGCAACACCCCCCAGGGTACAATCAAGATAGCCTTGAAGTACGATCCGATCGACAAAGTTTGTGCAATCAAAAACTTGCACCGTGTGTCTCGTCCGGGTCTCCGCCAGTATACCGGCTACAAAGAGATGCCGCGAGTTTTGAACGGCCTCGGTATTGCCATCCTCTCTACATCGCAGGGTGTGATGACAAACAAAGAGGCAGCCGAGCGCAAGATCGGTGGTGAAGTATTGTGTTACGTTTATTAAAAAGGAGGTATTATGTCAAGAATTGGTAAAGCACCTATTACAATACCTGCCGGCGTAACCGTACAGGTTAATGGTAACGTAGTGACCGTTAAGGGTCCGAAGGGAGAACTCTCTCAGGAGATTAATCCGGAGATCGAAGTAAAGGTAGAGGATGGCGTACTCACAGTAAGCCGCCCGAGCGATGAGCGTCAGCACCGCGCAATGCACGGTTTGTACCGCGCACTGATCCAGAACATGGTAACTGGTGTTTCAACTGGTTACAAGAAGGAGATGGAGCTCGTAGGTGTTGGTTATCGTGCCACATCAACCGGTCAGGTTCTCGAACTTTCTCTCGGATTTTCACATGCTATCTATATCAAGCTTCCGAAAGAGATTAAGGTAGAGGCAAAGACAGAGCGTAACAAGAATCCGCTTATCATCCTCGAGAGCGCCGACAAGCAGCTTCTCGGTCAGGTATGCGCTAAGATTCGCTCGCTCCGCAAGCCGGAGCCGTATAAGGGCAAAGGTATTAAGTTTGTTGGTGAGATTATTCGCCGCAAATCAGGTAAGTCAGCTAACGCCAAATAAAAATTGAGGAACTATGATATCCAAGAAAGCAAGAAGAATTAAAATAAAGAACCGCATTCGCGGCAAGATCTCTGGCACCGCCGAGCGTCCGCGCATGAGCGTGTTCCGCTCGAACAAGGGCATCTATGTGCAGCTGATCGATGATTTGGCAGGAAGCACATTGGTTGCAGCTTCATCTAAGGGTCTCGAAGGAGGCACTAAGATCGAGGTTGCCGCTAAGGTTGGAGAAGAGATCGCAAAGAAAGCTTTGGAGAAGGGCATCACAACTGTAGTGTTCGACCGTAACGGTTACCTTTTCCATGGCCGAGTAAAATCATTGGCCGATGCAGCACGCAACGGTGGTCTTAAATTTTAACAATCATGGCAAAGAGAAACAACAGAGTAAAATCTACAAATGATTTGGAATTGAAAGACCGCCTTGTAGCAATCAACCGCGTTACTAAGGTAACCAAGGGTGGTCGCGCATTCAGCTTCGCAGCTATCGTTGTGGTAGGTAACGAAGATGGTGTTATCGGCTGGGGTCTCGGTAAGGCAAACGAGGTGACTGCAGCTATCGCTAAAGGCACTGAAGCAGCTAAGAAGAACCTTATCAAGGTTCCGGTTCACAAAGGTACTATCCCCCACGAGGTTGCCGCTAAGTTCGGTGGTTCTCGTATCTTCCTTAAGCCTGCATCTCACGGTACAGGAGTTAAGGCCGGTGGTGCAATGCGTGCCGTACTCGAGAGCGTAGGTATCACAGACGTTTTGGCTAAGTCAAAAGGCTCGTCTAACCCCCACAACCTCGTAAAGGCAACTATCGCAGCTCTCGATGAGCTCCGCAGCCCGGCGCAGGTAGCACAGAACCGCGGCGTGTCGGTTGAAAAAGTGTTTAACGGCAAATAAAAGCAGAAATGGCACAGATCAAAATCACACAGACAAAGAGCCGTATCAACTGCCCCAAGGTGCAGAAGCTCACTCTCGATGCCCTCGGTCTTCGTAAGATGAACCATTCAGTAATCAAGGAGGATACTCCCTCGATTATCGGTATGGTTAAGAGGGTTCACCATTTAGTAAAAGTGGAAAAACTCTAAAAAGATTCAGAATGGAACTACATAATTTACAGCCGGCTCCCGGCAGCAACAAGAAGAACAAGCGTATCGGACGCGGTCCGGGCTCAGGTTTCGGTGGCACTTCGACTCGTGGTCACAAGGGTGCTAAGTCACGCTCGGGTTACTCTCGCAAGATCGGTTTCGAGGGTGGTCAGATGCCGCTTCAGCGCCGCGTGCCGAAGTTCGGTTTCAAGAACATCAACCGTGTTGAATACAAAGCTATCAACCTTGATGCTCTCGAGACTCTCGCAGCTGCAGCTAACTTGACAAAAATCACCGTAGAGGATTTGCGTCAGGCTGGTCTCGTTTCTAAGAACGCTTTGGTTAAGGTACTCGGTAACGGCTCTGTAAGCCGCGCAATCGAGGTTGAGGCTAACGCATTCTCAAAGAAAGCTGAAGAGGCTATCACTGCTGCCGGCGGTACGGTAACAAAAAAATAATTTTGATTTAAAATGGGATTTACAAAAACAATAAAGAATATCTGGAGCGTAGAAGATCTTCGCAAGCGTATCGGTATCACCCTTATGCTTGTGATCATCTATCGTTTCGGATGCTACGTGGTTCTGCCGGGAATCAATCCCGACGAACTTCTGGCGCTTAAGAATTTCACTGCCGATGGCTTGATGCAGTTGCTCGATATGTTCTCGGGTGGTGCATTCTCGCAGGCATCAATCTTCGCGCTCGGTATCATGCCCTACATCACGGCTTCAATCGTGATCCAGCTTTTGGGTATGGTGCTCCCGGCGTTCCAGAAGATGCAGCGTGAAGGTGAGAGCGGACGTATGAAGCTCAACCAGTATACACGCTATCTCACAGTGGCAATTCTTCTGCTCCAGGGTCCGGCCTACTTGATGAACTTGAAATATCAGGTTCAGGCAGCGGGCGGCCATGTAGAGATGGGCGTTTGGACAATTATGTTCATGACCATCGTTCTTGCTGCCGGCTCCATGTTCATCATGTGGCTGGGTGAAAGAATCGACCAGAAAGGTATAGGCAACGGTATTTCGTTCATCATCTTGATCGGTATCATTGCTCGCCTTCCGGAGGCTTTCATCCAAGAATTCCTCGGACGCCTTAACAACCTTCAGGGTGGTGGTCTGATCCTTTTCTTGGTTGAAATCGTGATTCTACTCGCCGTAATTGCCGGAGCCGTATTGCTGGTGCAGGGTACTCGCAAGGTGCCCGTGCAGTACGCAAAGCGCGTTGTGGGCAACAAACAGTATGGTGGTGCACGCCAATACATCCCCTTGAAGGTGAATGCTGCTGGTGTAATGCCTATCATCTTTGCCCAGGCAATTATGTTTATCCCTGTAACACTCGCGGGCTTCAGCACTAAGGGAACAGGTTTCATCGGTGCGTTGACCGATATGTACGGATTCTGGTACAACTTCATCTACTTCCTGATGATCGTTGCCTTCACATACTTCTACACTGCAATCACGGTTCGTCCGGCGCAGATGGCAGAAGATATGAAGCGTAACAACGGTTTCATCCCCGGCATCAAGCCTGGTAAGCCGACAATCGATTACCTGGATTCAATCATGTCGCGAATCACACTCCCCGGTTCGATCTTCTTGGGCATCGTGGCAATTCTTCCTGCCATCGCTCACATCTGCGGTTTGAATCGCAACTTCGCCAGCTTCTTCGGTGGCACATCGCTTCTGATCTTGGTTGGTGTTGTTCTCGACACACTCCGCATCGTAGAAGGTCACCTGTTGATGCGTAACTACGACGGTCTTATGAAAGATGGTCGTATCAAGGGACGCACCACCGGAAGCGGAGCCTTTTAATGATTGTAACTCGTTAGCTAACTAAGATGATTTATATCAAAACAGCTGAAGAGATAGAGAAGGTGAGACTGGCATGCGAGCTCACAAGCCGCACGCTGGGCGAAGTGGCCCGTTGGGTTGAACCCGGCGTCACAACTCATCGCCTCGATACCATAGCAAGAGAGTTTATCCTCGACAACGGGGGTAAGCCCTCCTGCCTCGGGTATCACGGATTCCCCGGAACACTCTGTATCGAAGTTAACGAAACAGTGGTTCATGGATTCCCTTCTGCTTATGTCCTCCGTGAAGGAGATATCGTCGGAACAGACTGCGTCGTGGAGCTCGATGGTTTCCATGGCGATAGTTGTTATACATTCGCTGTCGGAGAAGTGACACCTCAAGTGGAACAACTCCTGAAAGTAACCAAAGAATCCTTATACAAAGGAATCGAGGTTGCCAGAGGCGGCAAACGCATAGGCGACATTTCGAACGCCATTCAGACATACTGCGAACGCCACGGATACAGTGTGGTTCGCGAAATGTGTGGACACGGAATTGGAAAGTCAATGCACGAAGATCCGGAAGTGCCCAACTACGGGCGCCGAGGCATCGGACCAGTTCTAAAACCTGGAATGTGTATCGCAATTGAGCCGATGATCAACCTTGGAAGCAAAAATATCGTTATATCGCAAGATGGCTGGCAATGCCGCACACGCGACCGCAAGCCTTCTGCCCACTTCGAGCACACGATCGCAATCACGCCCGAAGCACCAGAAATCCTAACGACCTTCCAATATATCGAAGAGGCATTAAACAATAAATCATCAAACGTATAAAAATATGGCAAAACAAGCTGCAATAGAACAGGATGGAGTAATCCTCGAAGCCTTATCGAACGCAATGTTCAAGGTTGAGTTGGAAAACGGCCATGAAATCACGGCCCACATTTCCGGCAAGATGCGGATGCACTACATCAAGATCCTTCCCGGCGATAAAGTAAAGGTCGAAATGTCGCCCTATGACCTAAGCAAAGGAAGAATCTCTTTCAGATATAAATAAGCTGAATCGAATTTGAAGAGGCTTTGAAAATAAGAACCGCTCAAAAACAAAATAAAAATGAAAGTAAGAGCATCATTAAAGAAGCGCACTGCCGACAGCAAAATCGTTCGTCGCAAAGGCCGTCTTTATGTAATCAACAAAAAGAACCCGAAATTTAAAACTCGTCAGGGATAATAGTCGCCAATTCGCTGTTTTTGTACCCAAAAATCAGAAAAATAGATTAAATAGTACAAAAACGGGGTTTGTTATGCCAAAAAAGTTAAAGAAAATTTTAATATTCGTGGCATGATTATTAACTTTGCACAAAAATTGTAAATACACAATATGGCAGTAAGAATTGTCGGCGTAGATTTGCCGCAAAACAAGAGGGGAGAAATCGCCCTGACTTACATCTTCGGTATCGGCCGAAGCGCAGCCAACTCAATCCTCGAGAAGGCAGGAGTTGACCGTGACATAAAGGTTAAGGACTGGACAGATGCACAGGCAGCTGCAGTTCGTGAAGTAATCCATCGCGATCACAAAGTAGAGGGTGACCTCCGCACAGAGATCCAGCTTAACATTAAGCGTCTGATGGATATCGGTTGCTACCGTGGTATCCGTCACCGTCTCGGTTTGCCTTTGCGTGGCCAGAGTACAAAGAACAACGCTCGTACACGTAAGGGTCGCAAGAAGACAGTCGCTAACAAGAAGAAAGCTACAAAGTAAAATAACTAAATTAAAGTATGGCAAAAAAGACAGTCGCAGCAAAAAAGAGGAATGTGAAGGTAGATGGCGTAGGCCAGCTGCACGTGCATAGCTCTTTCAACAACATCATTGTGTGTCTGGCCAACGGTGAGGGTCAGGTTATTTCCTGGTCTTCTGCGGGCAAGATGGGCTTCAGAGGCTCAAAAAAGAACACACCGTACGCCGCTCAGATGGCAGCGCAAGATTGCGCAAAGGTTGCATACGACTTGGGTTTGCGTAAGGTAAAAGCTTACGTAAAGGGTCCGGGTAACGGACGCGAGTCAGCAATCCGCACCGTACACGGCGCAGGAATCGAGGTAACAGAGATCGTAGACGTTACTCCGCTTCCGCACAACGGATGTCGTCCTCCGAAACGTAGAAGAGTCTAATCGTAATCGTATAAACGAATAGGATTATAAAATCTGAAGAGTCCGCCAGCCATCTTCTGAATGCGAATAGATCGTCAACTTCACTTTCTCTCGACGATCGCGGCTGCGCTAAGGAAGAATGGGCTCGAGGGCCGCTTTAATTAAACAAAAAAGAAATGGCAAGATACACAGGACCAAAAACTAAAATCGCTCGTAAATTTGGCGAAGCCATTTACGGTGATGACAAAGTTCTGGCAAAGAAGAATTATCCGCCGGGACAGCACGGCGCAAACCGCAGAAGAAAGACCTCTGAGTATGGTCTGCAGTTGCGCGAAAAGCAGAAAGCAAAATATACTTACGGTGTGTTGGAGCGTCAGTTCCGCAACCTCTTTGAGAAAGCAGCCCGCACAAAGGGTATTACAGGTGAGGTTCTCCTCCAGCTTCTCGAGAGCCGTCTTGACAACGTGGTTTACCGCCTCGGTATTGCCAAGACTCGCGCAGCCGCTCGTCAGATCGTGCTTCACAAGCACATCACCGTAAACGGCAAGCCTGTAAACATCCCCTCATACCGCGTTCAGCCGGGCGATGTAGTTGCAGTGCGTGAAAAGTCTAAGTCGCTCGAAATCATCGCTGACTGCCTCGCTGGTTTTAACCACAGCAAGTATCCCTGGATTGAATGGGACGAGAGCGTGAAGGGCGGCAAGTTCCTCCACCTCCCGCAGCGTGAGGACATCCCCGAGACAATCAAGGAACAGTTGATCGTCGAGTTATATTCTAAATAATAAACATTGAATACCCATGCCAATTTTAGCATTTCAAAAGCCCGACATGGTCATCATGCTTGAATCGAGCAACAACTGCGGAAAGTTTGAATTCCGCCCGCTCGAGCCCGGCTATGGCCAGACAATCGGTAACGCTCTGCGTCGAATCTTACTTTCTTCGCTTAGCGGTTTCGCCATTTGCTCGATCCGCATCGATGGTGTTGCTCACGAGCTTGATACGATTCCCGGCGTAAAGGAGGATGTGACCAACATTATCCTTAACCTTAAGCAGGTTCGTTTCAAACAGCTCAACGATGAGCTCGACTCAGAGAGAGGTTCAGTAAACGTATCGGGAACAGATGTGTTCACTGCAGGCGACTTGGGTAAAGTTCTTACAGGTTTCCAGGTTCTTAACCCGGATCTCGTAATCTGTCACCTTGACTCTTCAGCAAGTTTCAACCTGAACTTCACTATCAACAAGGGTCGTAGCTGGGTGCCGGCCGATGAAAATCGTGAACTCCTCAACGGCGAGGATATCAACGAAATCGCCATCGACTCAATCTACACTCCGATCAAAAACGTGAAGTATTCAATCGAAAACTATCGCGTAGAGCAGAAAACCGACTTCGAGAAACTCGTTATTGAAGTGACAACCGACGGTTCTATCACACCGAAGGATGCCCTTAAAGAGGCTGCCAAGATCTTGATCCAGCACTTTATGATGTTCAGCGACGAGAAGATTTCGCTCGAGGCTTCAAAGGAGGATACTCCCGAAGAATTCGACGAAGAGGTACTCCACATGCGCCAGCTCCTCAAGAGCAAGCTCGTGGATATGGATCTCTCAGTTCGTGCTCTCAACTGCTTGAAGAGCGCAGAGGTTGAAACTCTCGGTGAATTGGTGAAATTCAATAAGAACGACCTACTTAAGTTCCGCAACTTCGGAAAGAAATCGCTCAGCGAACTCGATGAGCTCCTCGAAAAGCTCAACCTTTCCTTTGGAATGGATATTTCGAAATATAAATTAGACAAAGACTAACAATGAGACATAATAAGAAATTCAACCACCTGAGCCGTAAGAAAGGCCACCGCGAGGCACTTCTGTCGAACTTGGCTATCGCTCTTATCCAGCATAAGAGAATCTTCACGACTGTGGCTAAGGCTAAGGCGTTGAGAGTTTACGCTGAGCCGCTTATCACGCGCTCAAAGAAGGACGATACTCAGAATCGCCGTATCGTTTTCAGCTACCTCCAGAACAAGGACGCTGTTAAGGAACTTTTCGGTGTAATCGCTGAGAAAGTTGCAGAACGCCCGGGCGGTTATCTCCGCATTCTTAAGACTGGTCACCGTCTCGGTGATAACGCTGAGATGTGTATGATCGAGTTCGTTGACTTCAACGAGAACATGCTCGAGACTGCAGCTAAGAAGACTAAGAGAACTCGTCGTTCACGCTCTAAGAAGGCTGCTGACGCACCTGTTGTAGAGACAGCTGAAGCTTCTGCTGAGTAATTCGCATGCAAAGCAGGGATTCACATCCCGACAAAATGATATAAAAACGGACACCGGTTTCGGTGTCCGTTTTTGTGTTTTAAAGAAGTTGAAACTTCTCTTGGTTTCGAAGTTGAATGTAATCTTAGATTTTAAATTCAAATTGTTTTTTCGTTTGGCCGTTGAAATATTTCTGCTTAGAAGTTGAAACTTCTTTGTGCCTGATGAAGGGCGCTTTATTCAGGTGCGCATAAATGCGCTTGCACTCGACACAAAGACGGACCTAGGGCGGCCTTTCTTCCGGTATGGGCGCCGAAAGTGAGGGTCATGTTCGGTCATGTTATGCTATGCGCGGCGCGGGCAATGGATTGGCAAGCCGAAGGCGCGGACTTGGGGGCTTGCGCAGGCGTGGCTTTTGGGTGGCTGGTGAATTGGGTAAGGGCGGCTTTATGAGGGAGACAGACGAGGTGGCGCGAATTGGTGGCTCTTGTCGGCGTTCCGCCTCCCACAGAACTCAAAGCTGATGGAAGCGAGGGCTAAGCGCAGTGAGTGCCTCGAACTGGAGGCGGCGGTAGGAACAAAGGGGCGAAGGGGTAGCGACGGTGGCGCGAATGGGTGGCTCTTGTCGGCGTTCCGCCTCCCACAGAACTCAAAGCGGATGGAAGCGAGGGCTAAGCGCAGTGAAGGGGCTCGAACTGGAGGCGGCGGTAGGAACAAAGGGGCGAATGGGTAGCGACGGGGGAGCGAATGGGTGGCTCTTGTCGGCGTTCCGCCTCCCACAGAACTCAAAGCGGATGGAAGCGAGGGCTAAGCGCAGTGAGTGCCTCGAACTGGAGGCGGCGGTAGGAGCAAAGGGGCGAATGGGTAGCGACGGGGGCGCGAATGGGCGACGAGGAGTGAGAATGGGTGGTGAGGGGGAGCGAATGGGTGGCTCTTGTCGGCGTTCCGCCTCCCACAGAAATCAATGCGGAAGGGAGATTGGGCGTGGAATGGGGCCGGAGATGGAGTGGAAGATGGGTGGAAAATGGGTGTAGATGGGGCGCCGGTTGGAAATTTTTTTAAAATTATTTTGAAGATTAATAAACTTTTCTTAAATTGCAGAGTCTTTTGATGTGTACCTAACATTAAATTTAAATCATATGAGGAAATTTTTACTTCTTTTTGCCCTTTTCTTGGGCATCAGCAGTGCAGTAAGCGCTTTCACGGTGAAGGACATCTGCAAGTCGTACAACTATTCTGGTGAGGTCTATCAGATTTATACAACCATTCCCGATTTGAAAGAGGAGGACGTTGATGGCTGGCCGATGTCGAAGATGAGCGGTACCGTAACTATCGAACCTCTCGCAGGCGATACAGTAGTTGTTAAGGGTCTTTTCCCGGGTGCTAACGATCTTAAAGCATTGTTCAATGCAAACGATAACACTCTTACATTCGATGTGGCAGAGGCTTATATCTATCACGATGACACTTATGACTACGATTATTACTTGTTGTTCGGCACAGGTGAGATCACTCAGGATGCTGATGGTTACAATCTGGTTGATCCTGTTGATCCCGTAGTTGGTAAATTCGATGCCAATGGTGTTCTTACTGTTGCGGATTGGATGCTTATCGACGATTACTATCTCGAGCCTTTCGTGTGCGATGGTAAAACAGTGTGCACCCCCGCAGGATCTTCAAGCGTAAGCAACATCGAGGTTGAGAACGCTCAGGCAGTATATTATAACCTCCAGGGTCAGCGTGTAGCGAATCCTTCAAAGGGTATCTATATCCGCCGTCAGGGTAGCAAGGTGAGCAAGGTCGTGCTTTAAGCGTACATTCGGTAGTGTTTTAATACACTATTTCAGTTATAAACATATAGCGTGCTGTGTATAGTTTGTTCTACATGGTACGCTTTGTTTTTTTTTGTGACTTTGTATGATGGTTCAAGCAGTGCAAAAAACGGAGGTTAAATTTATTTTGTGGAATAAATTATGGTGACGGAGGATGAATTTTTTGCTTGCGCTGTTGTGAATTTTAATAAAAATTGCTAAATTAGCGCTATGATTTTCAGTTTGCCATTGCCTCAGGTAAGTGTTTACACTATTGTGTATTGGGTCAACTTCTTTGCGGTGTTGATCTGCTCGATTGTGGTGTTGCGCGAAAATCGAAATCCTATCCGTACGTTGGCTTGGTTGATGGCTATTTTCTTTCTTCCAGTGGTGGGTGTTGTGCTTTATCTCTTCTTTGGCCGCAGTCTGCGTGGCATGCGTATGATATCGCGCAAAAGCAAGCGCAAAATTCTGAATAAGATGGCGCCGCGCGTCATTGATCTTGATAAACAAAATCTAACCGCAGCTCAAAGGAATCTTATAAAGCTTGCGAGGAATCTAAATTTAGCCTTTTATACGGTGAATAACGAGGTAGAGATATTTACATCGGGGGTAGATAAATTTGAGTCGCTTCGTCGTGATTTGCTTAATGCAAAACATACGATATATTTGCAGTATTATATCTTTTCGGACGATGCCTTAGGCCAGGAGATAGCCGCGATATTGATGGAGCGGGCGCGAGCCGGTGTTGATGTTCGTGTCAACTATGACCATGTGGGCAGTTTTTCGGCACGAAACCGGTTTTTTAAGACGATGAATGAGGCCGGTGTGCAAACACATCCCTTCTTTAAGGTGAATTTCCCGCATCTTGCGAATCGAATCAATTGGCGTAATCACCGAAAGATTGTAGTTATCGACAGTGAGATAGGTTATATTGGCGGTATGAATATTGCCGATCGGTATGAGAGGGGAGCAAAAGGCGAGGTGCCGTGGCGCGACACTCATTTCCGACTGCGCGGGGAGATTGTGGAATCTCTGTTATATAGTTTTGTGGTTGATTGGAATTTTCAGAATCAGCCCAATCAGATGGAGTATCCTAAGAGTGCACCGGTGTCGGTGCATAACAACGTAGGAATGCAGCTCGTGACTTCGGCGCCGACCGATAATTGGGATAATCTGGCATTGTGTTTTCTTAAAGCCATCTCGGGCGCCACGAAATGCATCTATATTCAGACGCCATATTTTCTGCCCACCGATGCGCTTCAGCATGCATTGGAAGCGGCAGCACTGTCAAAGATTGATGTGCGCATCATGATACCGAATCGTCCCGATTCAAGAATGTTGCAATATGCCACATTCTCGTATGTGACTCAATGTCTACAGGCGGGCATTAAAGTCTATCTCTATACGGCGGGGATGCTTCATGCAAAGACGATTATTATTGACGACGATATGGTGACGGCCGGATCGACCAACTTCGATTATCGCAGCTTCGAAAATAACTTTGAGAGCAATCTCATCATCTATGATACCGAGGTGAATCGGCGCATGAAAGAGATCTTTTTTGAAGATATGAAGCAATGTCGCAAGGTGACGCACACGAAATGGCGCGAACGCTCGGTGTTGCAACGCTCTTTTGAATCTGTAGTACGCCTCATCTCCCCCATTTTGTAAATGATTCAAGATGCAGAGAAGGCGAGCATCTCTATTGCTAAATTTATGATGGTTGACAAATAGTCAAAAAAGAGGTTCCGAAAGCGAAAAAATAGGACTAAAAATGGTGAAAAATCAGAGAAGAACCAATCGTATAAATTGCAAATTTTCAGAGTAATTGTAGGTGTCGGAATGAATACGAAATAGAGATGTAACAACAAAATAACTCGAAGGTTTAACGTGAAATGTTAAGAATGCTCTCGATTAACAATTTTTAACAACTTATATTACATTTTTTGAGTGTATTTTATTTAAATTTGCATACTTATTTATTAATTTACGTTATAAACAAACAATTTACCATGAGGAAAAGACTCAGTATTTCCTTGACGGCAGTTGCATTGTTATCTATGATGGCGCCTACACAGGCAGTTGCATCAGGCAGCAATGCTATGGCACCCTCCGGGGCTGCAGTGCCGTCTCAGCCGGCTGCACCGAAAGCCGGTGAAGCAAGAACGGTGACTGGTACGGTAACCGACGCGGTAGATGGTACAGCTCTCGCAATGGCAACCGTTTCGGTTGTAGGCGATGTTAAGACAGTAGCTGTAGCAGATGCCGATGGTAACTTTACCATCAAATTGAAAGCAGGATTGAAGAATCCTCACCTTCAGGTTACATATGTAGGTTATAAGAAGGCCATCGTACCGGTAGAGGACTTGGCACATCTTCAGATTGCAATGGAGCCGGAGGGTAACTCATTGAACGAGGTTGTGGTTGTGGGTGCCGGTGTACAGAAGAAAGTATCTGTAACAGGTGCGATTTCACAGTTGAAGGGCGACGACCTCAAGATTTCAGCATCGACACTTACAAACAGCTTGGCTGGTAAGTTTGCCGGTGTATTCGCAAACAATACATCAGGTCAGCCGGGTTCAGGTGCAGAGTTCTATATCCGCGGTATCTCGAACTTTGCAGGCAAGAGCGCAACTCCGCTTATCCTTTTGGATGACGTAGAGATCTCAGCAGGCGACCTTAACTACATTCCGGCAGAGAACATCAAGAGCTTCTCAGTTCTTAAGGATGCATCTGCAACCGCTATTTATGGTGCACGTGGTGCGAACGGTGTAATGATCATTACTACTAAGGGTGGTGATTACAACACTAAGACAAACATTAATGTGACTGTAGAAAATGCGTTTAACGTGTTGAGCTCACTTCCGGAGTTCGTAGACGGTGCTCGTTACATGGAAATGTTCAACTTCTCACAGAAGATGCGTAACCCGCTCGAGTTGCCCAAGTACTCACAGGATGATATCGACCGCACTCGTTCGCACGAGAATCCGTATCTCTATCCGGACGTTGACTGGCAGAGCGTACTCTTTAAGCAGATGGCTATGCGTCAGCGTGCAAACGTAAACGTTTCTGGTGGTGGTAGCAAGGTAAAATATTACATGTCGTTGGAAGTAAACCACGAGGATGGTCACTACAAGACAGAGAAGCTTTATTCTTGGGATAACAACATTACAAACTGGAACTACACTTTCCAGAACAACCTTTCATATAAATTGACTCCGACAACTACGGTTTCAATGAACATGAATGCTCAGATCCGTAAGAAATCAAGCCCGAACGTAGCTTCAAGTACACTGTTCAACTATGCTTCAAGCTACAACCCGACATTGATGCCTTACTGGTATGATCCGAGCGCAGTACAGCAGGTGAACTCAAACGGAGACGTTATCAATGGTGAGGACTTCGGTCACTACATCTATCCGGCATACGTAATCACCGGTGGTTATCGTATGGTTAACCCCTATGCCGTATTGAATACATCTTACGCAGAGAGCAATGAAAATACTTTGAACACAGTAATTAAGATCAACCAGGAGTTGGACTTCATCACACAGGGTCTTAAGTTCCAGGGTTGGGTAAACTTCAAGAACTGGAGTTCAAAATCATTTACACGTAGCATCAATCCTTACTACTATGAGCCGAAATCAGGCCAGATCGACCGTGAGGATTGGAATCAGCCGGGCTTCCGTATCGACCTTCAGCGTTCGGGTGCCGACGATGCTACTAACTACATCGCAGAGTCTGCAGTAGGCACACAGGGTGATAACACTTACGAAATCCAGACTAACTTGAACTGGCAGCGCAAGTTCAACGATGTTCACGACCTCTCAGCAATGGTGCTTTACCGTATGCGTGAGTACCGTGGTGGCTCGGTTCTCCCGAACCGTAACCAGGGTGTATCGGCACGTGCAACATACGACTACGACAGCCGCTACCTCGTTGAGTTCAACATGGGTTACAACGGTACAGAGCGTCTTGCCAAGGGTCACCGTTTCGGTTTCTTCCCCGCAGGTTCACTCGGTTGGGTTGTAAGTAACGAAAAATTCTGGGAGCCCCTTGCATCAACTGTATCACTCTTCAAGCTTCGTGGCTCTTACGGTCTTGTAGGTTCTGATGCAATCTCTGGTCCTTCAGGCACATACTTCTTCTACCTCGATCAGATTGCAGGTGGTACTATCAACGGTTTGACATGGACTCCGGGTGCTGGTCGTTCAGACTGGGGTACAACTTACGGTGGTCCGCAGATCTCTTATTATGGTGTAACAGACCTCGGTTGGGAGAAGGTTAAGAAACTTGACCTTGGTATCGACCTTCGTTTCTGGGACAACTTGAACGTAACAATCGACCTCTTCCGTGACTATCGTTACAACATCTTCATGCAGCGTGCTTGTTGGCCTGGCGACTTGGGTTATGGCGACATGATGCCTTACTCTGCAATTGGTGAAATTGAGAACAAGGGTATCGAGGGTAGCGTTTCATACAACCACACATTCACTCCCGATCTTTCTGTAAGCTTCACAGGTAACTTCACATACAACGTCAACAAGCTTATCAACGGTGACGAGTTGAATTATCGTTATAAGTGGCAGAAGGAAACAGGTCTTCCGTTGAACCACATCCGCGGTTACATTGCAGAGGGCCTCTTCCGCAGCCAGGAGGAGATCGACAACAGCCCCGAGCAGAAGCTTGGTTCAACTCCGTTGGTAGGTGATATCAAATATCGCGACTTGAACGGTGACGGTGTTATCAACACAGATGACCAAACAATGATTGCAGACTGTGGTTCAACACCGCGTTTGCAGTATGGTTTCGGTGCAACAGTACGTTACAAGAACTTCGATGCAGGTTTCTTCTTCACCGGTTCAGGCAAGCGTATGAAGTCGTTGAATGGTTTGATGCCGTTCATGTACATCAATGCTCCGTCGAACGTAATGAAGTGGATCGCAGACAACTGCTTTGATCCTGAGAAGGAGAACTTCGATGCACTCTTCCCGCGTCTTGGTGTAGGTGAGGGTTATGTAGCAAACAACACCGTGGCTTCAACACACTGGTTGCGTAACGCATCATTCTGCCGTCTCCGCAACGTAGAGGTTGGTTACAACTTCTCATTGGGTCGTGTATACTTGTCGGGTGTGAACTTGTTAAACTTCACAAGCTTCAAGTACTGGGATCCGGAGCTTGGCAACTGGAATTCATATCCTTTGCAGAAGACAGTTAACGTCGGAATTCAGTTAAACATCTAATATTGAGATTAACATCATGAAAATTAAAAATATATTAAACAAAGTCGCTTTGTCGGTTTTGGGTGCAACGATGTTGATCACCCCGTCGTGCGACTTCCTCGATGTCGTACCGTCCGAGCAAGTGAAGGTAAACGACGCGATGGAGAAATATACAGGAGTTCTTGGATTCCTCTATAGTGCCTACGCATTCTCAAAGAATGGTTCGGTAGGCGAGCTTCCCTACGGTTCGTATCTTTCAGACTTGAACACATCAACTGATGAGATCTTGAACCCGAATACATGGGTTGCTGAGTACTCACCGGGTAAGATCTTGATGAACACATTGACCTCACAGAATGCAACTGCAATCTGGAAGCACAACTACAACGGTATCGGTCAGTGTATGTTGTTCAAGGAGAAACTGATTGAGTGTAAGGTTGAAGAGCGTGGTATCGTACCTCCCGAGGAGTTGCGTGTATGGCGTGCGGAGGCAGACGCTTTGATCGCTTACTACCACCTCGTACTTTTGAAGCGTTACGGTCCGGTTGTTATTCTTGAGAACCGTCTCCCGTTGACTGCAAAACCGTCTGAGTTCCCCGGTCGTCGTCACTTCGACTACTGTGTAGACTGGATCTGCAACCGTTTGGAAGTTGCTGCTAAGGATCTTCCTGCAACTCAGGACGTGAAGTCATCTGGTCGTATGACAAAGACTATCTGTTATGCATTGATTGCTCAGGCTCGTCTTTTGGCTGCGTCACCGCTTTATAATGGTAAGTTCCCCTACAAGAACTTCAAGAATGTAGTTGACAACAACGACGGTTACGGCACAGAGCTCATCAGCATGACTTACGATCCCGCAAAGTGGGTTAAGGCAAAAGAGGCTGCAGACTTTGCAATCAACTATGCAGAGGGTGAGGGTGGTCGTGCACTCTACACTGCAGACGACTATGAGACAATGTTGGGTAAGACAGCTGCACAGGCTCTTACAGACCTCTATATTCCGGGCAACGTAACTGATGACTTCAAGAAGGCAGTTTATCGTATGCGTTTCCTCCACTACGCTTGCGAGGGTGATGGTAACCGCGAGATGATCATGGTTGCAAACTCAGACCTCAGCACAATGATCCGCTACGGACAGCTTCCGAAGAACGTAATGACAGCTACCAACAAGTCGATCGTAACAGGTTACTCAGGTTACAACCCGACATTGAACATGGTAAAGGCATTCTACACTGCTGATGGTAAAACCATCGAGGGTGATGAAAACTTTACTCCGGAAGAGGATTGGTACAAGCCCGCAGGTCTTGCAGGTACAGACCGTGCACGTATCATCAACCTTCACGTAGGTCGTGAGCCGCGTTTCTACGCATGGATCGGCTTCGACGGTGGTGACTACGGCTGTAACCTCTACAATGGTAAGGCATTGACATTGAACCTCGTTGACAAGACTAAGCAGGGTTATGACCGTGCTAAGCCGCGTGACCACTCATCGACTGGTTACCATTGTCAGAAGTTCTTGTTGCCGACTTATCGCTTCAACCTTGCCGATGGTGGCACACCGAGCCAGTTGTGGCCGACTATCGCCGTTATCCGTTTGGCAGAGCTTTACTTGATCCGCGCTGAGGCTTGCGCAGCTATCGGTGGCGAGGAGAACCAGGCACAGGCAATTGCAGACCTTAACAAGATCCGTAACCGTGCAGGTGTACCTGACTTGACAGCTGATATGATCACATCTGATATGACATTGATGGATTGGGTACGTCGCGAGCGTCAGATTGAGTTCTTCTCAGAGGGTAAGCGTTACTTCGACCTTCGTCGTTGGGCAATTGCTGACAAGGTGCTCGGTCCTGGTATGCGTCAGGGTCTTAACTGCCTTGCATCAGAGAATCCGACAGTTGAAGAGTTCAACAAGCCTATTCGTCTTCCGTATCCGTACACTTGGGGTCCGAGACTTTATCTCTACCCGTTGTACTACAAAGATGTATACGCAAATCCGCAGTTGGTTCAGAACCCGGGTTATTAATCTAATTATTAATAGAGAAAGATAATATATATGAAAAAATTATATATTGCAGCCGCGCTCGCATCTCTGATGTTTGCTGGTGTATCTTGTACAGAGTACAACATCTATCCGGAGGAGTATGCCAACGTAGTCGCTGTCAAGAATTATGGTGAGGTTGAATGCTCGGTATACTCTACTGACGCTGTTTCAACTTTCAACGTAAACCTCTTGAAGGGTGGTCACACTGAAGGTGCTTCCACTGCAGAGGTTCGCGCAATGACTCAGGAGGAATTCGATGCCTACCTGTTGGAGTCAGGTGCTGAGTACATCGCAATGCCGTCTGATTGTTATTCATTCAGCGCAGATGGTGCAACAACTTCAACAACTGTAACAGTTGAGAACTTTAAGCAGGTTCCTGTTTACATCAATACTGCAAAGTATGTTGAATTCAAGAACGCTAACCCCGGTCCGGCCGCTATCGTAATTCCGGTTGTATTGGATTCTAAGACAGCAACAGTTAACACTGATTGCAACCAGGTATTCATCAAACCTACTTACGTTGTTCCGTCGGTAACTCTCGGTTCAACTGGTACGAAGATCATTCCTATCGATGGAAATGTAACAATTCCTATTACATTGCCGATCGAGAACCGTTGGGATAACTTCACTGTAGAGGTAGGTATCGACTACGACTACATCAACGACCTTAACAGCAAGCAGGGCACAAGCTATACAGCTGTTGACATCAACGCAATTCAGGGTCTTGAGTCATCGTACGTAATTCCGAAGGGCGAGAAGAAGGTAGACATCAAGATGACTATCAATACTTCAGCTCTTGGTATGGCAGACCTTCTCCCGCTCAAGATTAAGTCTTGTTCAGTTGATGGTGTGAACGTAGATACTCGCTACTACCTTGGTGTTCCGCAGGTTGTACGTCGTCAGTTGACATTGACAGCAGAAAGCTTCACTTCAAATGCGAAGGAGCCGACCGAGGGTTCATATGCAGCTCTTTGTGACAACAACACAGCTACATTCTTCCACTCAGCATGGTCAGTATCAGTATCAGGTACACACAACCTTCAGGTAACATTGCCCGAGGCAGTACAGGATCTTCAGATCGAGTGGTCGAACCGTGTACACGGTACACCGAACACGCCGGGTGACTTCAGCCTCTACTATGGTACAGACGCTTCAGACCTCACATTGTGGAAGACTTACACTCGTTCAATGGTTAACGTATTCAACGCTGAGGCAGGTACTGGTATCAGCAACGCGAGCGGTGGTTCGAACGTAATGGCACCGATCCACTTCGACAAGCCGACTAAGGTTATTCGTATGGATATAACAAGCTCAATGAACGGTAACAAGTTCTTCGTTCTTTCTGAGTTCCGTGCTTACACCAAGAAGTAATCGTCGTCCAGACAATACATAACACTTCGAGAGGGGTTGCTCACCGAGCAGCCCCTCAATTTTTTTATCAGAGTTGAAAAAATAGATAGAAAAATGAGAGAAATGAATAATGTTTGTTGCAAAACAATAAAAAAAATGCTAAATTAGCGCAGTATTTCAATGATATAAAAAATACCAATCAAATTAAACTTGGTGTTAATTCCAATGTCTAAAACGAAGGGAGATTCAATACATTTGTAAATACCGATAATAACTAACTAAACCAATATAAACCAATAGATGAAACGATTTAAAATTTTAATGTTGGTCGCTATGGCGGCTACATTTGCTAACGTACCCATTTGTGCACAGGCTCAGGATGCGCAAGATGCAAATTCTAAAGTGGTAAGTATCGACAGCCATATGTCACGAACATGGGAGATATTGACCTCTCCGATGGAGTGGGAGATATGGGCAGGTGTTACATTTCCTATGAATGTAGAGAAAGGAACAGTGTGGGGCGGAGGCGAAGAGAGCCAAGCCGGAATCGATTCTGGCATGGAGCTTCGTTATAATTTGCCCAACTCACATTTTGCGCTTGGCGGTCAGCTAAGTCTCTTTAATACTACTACCCGATTGGCAAACGGATCAATCAATGGTGCATCTTCGATCTTTAATATTTTCGGCGGACCGGTGGTGGAATATAATCTCTTCCCCGAGAGCGTGTTTAATCCGTATATATCGTTGGCAGGAGGAGCCTCTGTGTTCGAAGACGAGAAGCGTCGCATCAATGCATTGCCTTATGTGCGTCCACGCATCGGTATTGAAATTAAACACTGTTTCCGTATTGGAGGTTCGTTCTACTACAGCTCGGAACGTGCAGTCAACTTTGGAGTACATGTAGCGGCTGTGATTGGCGGCTGGCCTCAGACGAAGCGAAGCTACAACAACATGGTAACTGATCCGTATTGGGAATTCAGAAACTAAGAAAACAAATCTAAGTAGACCGCTTGATAGTTAAAACGACAGAATAAATGAAGCATATCGCGGAATTCTGTTCCTGAATTTTCACACACTGAAGATGGTGATACAGTTTTATTTTTGGCTAAAAAAGGTCTCAATAATAGATAAAATTAATGCATTATAAGGGCGACTGCCTTTATGATGCATTTTTTTTAGTTTTTTAATGTTAATCAACTCCAAATGTTTGGTGATTTGCGAGTTTTAATATATTTTTGCATACTGAAGTTGTTCAAACTGTTTTATGAATCTAAAATCAAATTATGTTCTTTTATTAAAAAGTTTAAACAGCTTCACTGGAAACGAATTTTAACCGAAACATCAGATATATGAAATTACTTAAAATTACTTTTGCCATATTGATGGCATTAGTATTTGTGCAGTGTGAAAAACAACCGGAACCACTGCCCCCCGCAAAAATTGAGATCGGCTTAGAGAAGACTTATTATAGTCTGGAACGCTTCACTGGAAAACTTACCATTCCGGTGTCGACAAAAGCTGATATCAAAGAATGGAAAATAGACCAGGGCACATGCCGCTGGGTTCAGATTAACCGTACGTCGACAGGCGAAGGTACGGTTGATGTTGTTATCACCTATTCGGCCAACACGGCAGCCGATGCTCGTGAGGCTGTGTTGCGTTTTGTGAGTGCTGATGGCTCTGAGGAGTTGGCAACAGTAACACTTAACCAGGATGGTGTTTATACGCCGGTGGTGGATGTCGACGACAAGGTGAAGCCGACAGGAGCTCGCTGTGATGATTATCAGCCCGGTGGTGAGATTGCATTGTCGTACGACGGTGACCGCAACACGATGTATCACTCACGTTGGAACGGCACAGTAATGCCCGTTGTAATCGAGTATTATTTCGACGGTAAAAATGTGATTGACTACTTGATGTACTATCCGCGTCTCAGTGGCGGTAGCAACGGTAACTTCGGTCGCGTAAGCGTATCGGTGGCTACAGATGCCGGCCGTACGTATGAGGCTGTAGGTGACTTCGACTTCGAAGAGAAGGGATCGCCTTCGATGGTTCAGATTCCTGGCAAAAAGAAACCGACTGCAATTCGAATTGAAGTAAAGAGCGGTTCAGGCAACTTTGCAAGCTGCTCGGAGATGGAGTTCTATACAAGCAAGAGCGGTGGTGCTGTTGAGCAGTCGCTTTTGACAGTCTTTAAGGATTTGACTCTTACAGAACTCAAGCCGGGTGTAACAGATGCCGAAATTCAGGCATTGCAGCCCTTCTTCCGCAAAACAGCGTTGATGTTGAAGAACAATACCTACGAAGCCTACGATAAGGAATTCCGTATTCGTGAATACAAACCTTATAGCAATCCGTCGGAATGGAAGAAGAAATTGATGACGATGCGCTATTCAGATCTCGACAACCCGACAGGTATTTCAGTTCAGGCTGGCGAGGAGATCGTGGTTTGTGTAGGCGATACTCACGGATATAATGTTGCAATCCAGTGTATCTGGGAGCATATGCAGGGTAGCGATCCCGGATATTTGCAAACAAGCACAAGTGGTCCGACCTACCTGCTCAAGCCCGGTATCAACAAGATTACTATGGATCAGCCCGGACAGTTGTTCGTGATGTATACAGCCGTACCGTCAGATCCGAACGCTAAACCTATCAAGATTCACATCCTTCCGGGTGCAGGTACAGTGCAGGGATTCTTTGACCTTGCAGAGCACAAGACTGATGCGAAATACGACGAGATACGCCGTCGTTGCACACACAAATATCTTGCAGTACGTGGCGAGCGTTTCATGTTCTATTTCCACCGTGCAAAAATGACCAGCAAGATTGTGGATGCAATCAAACTTTTCGATAATATCATTGCATGGCAGCATGAATTGATGGGTCTTGAGGGAATCTTCCCAGAACAGTTCAATAACCACATATTGGGAATCTCGCCCGAGGGTTCATTCATGTGGGCGTCCGACAACTGCGTTGGCTTTACATGGACCGTATTGACCAACATTCTTGACGTAAACATTGCAACTTCATCGTTGGGTGCAATTTGGGGTCAGGCACATGAGATTGGTCACGTAAACCAGAAAGCCATTAACTGGGCTTCGTGCGGAGAGTCATCGAACAACCTCTTCTCGAACTATATCGTACGCCGATTGGGAATGAAGACATCGCGTGGTCGTGAGTTGGAGTCTGTGGCAATCTGTCGTTACTTGGATAAGCAGTCATGGTATAACATGGGAGATGCGACTCACATGAATGAGGATACCGAGACACACATGCGAATGTTCTGGCAGCTTTGGATCTACTTCCACCTCTGTGAAAAAGACACCAAGTTCTATCCTAAGTTCTTCACATTGATGCGTGAACTCGGCTTGAACGACACCCAGGATTGCGGACGCAAGCAGATTGAGTTTGCTAAGCGAGCATCGAAGGCAGCAGGTCTTAACCTTACTGATTTCTTCGAGCAATGGGGATTCCTGGAGCCTGTGAACGCAGTAATCGAGCAGTACGGAACATACAACTACCTTGTAACTTCGGCCATGGTTCAGGAGGCTAAGGAGTATATGGCACAATTCCCGAAACCGAAGCATGCCATAGAGTATATTGAGGATAGAAAATATAATGAGTACGGACCTTCTGATGCATTATACAAGACGTTGGGCGACTGCGGTCATTACACCACATATCTTGCCGATGCAAAGTTGGCCGACAACATCTCGGCAACCGTAAAGGATCGCAACATTACGATTAACAACGGACGCGAGGCGGTAGCATTCGAGATACGTCGAGGCATGACGATGAACGATGACATTGTATACTTCTTTAATCACCTTATCTTCACGGTGCCCGATGCCGTAGATTTGGGAGGATGTCATTTGTTTGCGGTTCAGGCTAACGGAGAACGTAAGCATCTCTGTGCCCTCTAACACAGGAAATAGCAAAATCAAAGCAAAGTGGCAAATTCGTGAGGAAACTTGCGAATTTGCCCTTTCGCCCACATAGAGAATAACAATTAAACACAGATATGAAAATTTTAAAAACAGCACTTGCGCTTCTTTTAGCGCTCATGATGGTGCAATGTAAGGATGATCCGGCGCCGGCTCCGACGCCCGATATCGAGCTCACATTGCCCCAGTCAGTATTCAATGTTGACAAGGGAACGAGCCAGGTAGAGATATTGGTGAACTGCAGCGCGCCTATGTCTCAATGGAAAATTGATCCGGGTCAGAATCGTTGGATTCAGTATTCACGTACCGACTATGCTACGGGCGTAAAGCGCGTCGTGGTGACATGTCAGGCAAATACACAGTCATCAACCCGTACAGCCGAACTCCGTTTCATTACTGCAGACGGAAGCAAGGAGTTGGCAAAGGCCACCATTACACAGGATGGTGATTTCTCGCCGCCGGTAGATGAGGATAAGAAGGTGAATCCCACCACGGCGCGATGCACAGATTACCAGCCGGGTGCAGAGATTGCTTTGTCGTACGACGGTAATATGGAAACAATGTATCACTCAAAATGGAGTGGCACAACATTCCCCGTAAATATTGAGTACTTCTTTGATGGTAAGAATCCTATCGACTATCTAATCTACTATCCGCGTACATCGGGAAGTAACGGTTACTTCGGTGCCGTATCAATCTATGTAGCAACCGATGCCGCAAAGACCTACGAACTCTTAGGCGACTATGATTTCGGTATGAAGGGCTCGCCCACAATGATTGAGATTCCGGGCAATAAGAAGGCAACCGCTATCAAATTCTCGGTTAAGAGCGGTAATGGTGGTTTTGCAAGCTGCGCAGAGATGGAATTCTATAGCCGCACAGTTGGCGGAGCTATTGAAACATCATTGCTAAAGGTCTTCACCGATTTGACTTTGACCGAACTCAAGGCAGGCGTTACAGATGCCGATATTAAGGCATTGCCTGACTTCTATCAAAAGACAGCAAATCTGTTGAAGAACAACAACTACGACCCATACGAGAAGGAATTCCGTATTCGTGAGTATAAACCTTATAGCATGAATGAGGCTTGGGCATCAAAATTAATGACCAAGACATACTCAAATCTTGACAACCCGACCGGTATCTCTGTTAAGGCAGGCGAAGAGGTTGTGGTGTGTGTAGGTGACACGCACGGCCAGGCCGTATCAATCCAGAGCATCTGGGAGGAGACATCGGGCGACCACGTTCAGACTCAGGCAAGCGGTATTAACTATATGTTGAAACCGGGTATCAACAAGCTCGTCATGAAGGAGCAGGGTCAGTTGTTCGTAATGTATAACACCGATATCACCAATCCTGATGCAAAACCGATCAAGATTCATATCTTGCCGGGATCAGCAACCGTAACCGGCTTCTTCGATATCAACGAACATAAGACTGACGAAAAATATGCAGAATTGCTCAAGAAGGCAACACACAAATACTTCTGTGTGCGCGGTAACCGCATCATGTTCTATTTCCACCGTCAGAAGATGACTGCTAAGATTGTGTCTGCAATCAACCTCTGGGATGACTTCATCGGTTGGCAGCAGGAGTTGATGGGTCTCGACAAATATCGTCCGACACAGTTCAACAACCACATCTTTGCAATCTCGCCCGAGGGCTCATACATGTGGGCATCATCTTATCGCGTAGCATTCGTTTATACATATCTAAACAACATCCTTCTTAAGGAGAATGTGATGGCGGCCGAAGATAATGCATGGGGTCCGGCACACGAGATTGGTCACGTAAATCAGTTGGCCATCAACTGGGCATCGGGTTCTGAGTCTTCGAACAACCTATTCTCGAACTACACAATCTATAAGCTTGGTAAATATAAATCGCGTGGACGCGGCTTGATTTCATTGGCAACAGCACGCTTTGTCGACGGTCAGCAGTGGTACAACATGGGTGATGCAACACACATGAATGAGGATACCGAGACACACATGCGTATGAACTGGCAGCTTTGGAACTACTTCCACCGTTGCAACATCAAGCCTGACTTCTGGCCTACACTCTTCGAATTGATGCGTGAATTGGGCTTGAATGAGACCTCAGATTGCGGACGCAAGCAGATTGAGTTCGCTAAACGAGCATCGAAGGCTGCAAATGCCGACTTGACCGACTTCTTCGAACTCTGGGGATTCTTTGAGGAGGTTGACAGCCAGATCGAGCAGTATGGTACTTATAAATATAAGGTAACAGCTGCGATGATTAAAGAGGCGAAACAGTATATGTCACAGTTCCCGAAACCGAAGCACGCCTTTGAGTATATCGAGGACCGTAAGTATACAGACTTCTCATCGAGCGACCGTCGCTATCAAGAGGTGGGTAACTTAGGTTTCTATCAGACATATATTGATAACCCCGAGTTGGCATCTAACATCTCGGCTACGGTTAAGGATCGCAGCGTGACAATCAACAACGGTACGGCTGCAGTAGCGATCGAGATTCGTCGCGGCGCAACCACTAACGACGAGTTGGTTTACTTCTCGAACTTCTTGAAATTCAATATTCCGGAGGGAGTGAATGTTTCAGGCTGTTCGTTGTTGGCAGTAAGAGCTAATGGAGAGCGTAAATTCCTTCACGCTTTCTAAAATTTGAATTTTATAAATAAGGAAGCTGGGTTTCGGTTTAGGCCGAAACCCAGCTCTTTTTTTGGAGGGGATTTGGTTTTTGGCGGATTTGAGGCCCGGGCGCATAAATGCGCTTGCACTCAACACAAAGCGGGCCCTTGTGCCGACGAAGAGCGGGCGCGCACTGCCGAAGGGCGAAGAGGCAGAGAGGGGGAGAGAGGGGCAAAGAGGGAGAGAGGGGCAGCAGCGGGGGGGCGAAGCGGGGAAGGAGCGGGGGGCGGTCGGTGTCGGCGTTCCGCCTCCCACAGAACTCAAAGCGAACGACAGGGGGGACGGGCGGAGATGCGCTTAGCAAAGGGGGAAAGGCGGAAGGAGCGGGGGGGGGCGGTCGGTGTCGGCGTTCCGCCTCCCACAGAACTCAAAGCGAACGACAGGGGAGGGCGGAGATGCGCTTAGGTAAGGGGGAAGAGGGAGGGCGGAAGAGGGGATGAAGGGGCTATTGGCGCGGATGGCGGTAATATTCGTGGGCGCCTCTGAGCCAAGCCAGGGCATATTGGGGGCCGGAGAGACGATTGGGGGCGGAGGGGGCGCTTGAGGCGTGGTTGGGACCGGAGGGGGCGCTTGCGGTAGTTTGGGAATGGTTGGAGTCGGAGGTGCTGTTTGGGGCGTGGTTGTCATGGGTGTGGCGACGGAGGTGGGTGAGGAGGCGGAGGGGCCAGGTTAGGGGGTGGATGTGGGCCATGACGGCGCCTTTGGTGCGGATAAGGGACGGGTCGTGGCGGTGACGCTCGGTGGTGGTGGCGCCGGCGTGCGTGCAGATTGTGATGGGGAGATAGCGGGCCGTGAGGTGAGCGCGATGCGCATCGGTCATTAGGACGTCCTCTTCGCCAGCTATGAAGCGACCTCCGATGCCAAAGCGTTCGTCAAAGCGGATGCCGGATTGTAGTATCGATTCGCGTCGCATGCCGATTTCTATGCTCGATATATAGCAGTTGCATGGAGCCTGCTTCCATTCGAACGTGTGCGCGGGGTATGGCTTGGGGGCTTCTTCTGATGCATAGCGGAATGTAAGGATATCGGCATCGGGGTTGGTTTCGAAGGCCTCGATTACGTTGCGCAATCCCTGCTCGGTGTAGTCGATGTCGTCGTCGGCTATAAGGAGAAAGGGGGCAGTGGCAGCAGAGAGTGCGATGTTGCGGTTCACCGATAATCCGCGTGTTGATGTCTTGACAAAACGGATGTCCGAGCGTTTTAGAGAAGTTGGTATCTCTGCATCGCCGTCAGGGAGTTGCCATGCAACAATATATTCGACCCCGGCAACGGGCGGGAAGTTGTGTTTGGCCATGCGCGTTGCTCCTTCGGTGCCGAAGGTTGAAACGAGTACTTGCAGTTTGACGGGTTCGTTTATCATTGAAGTTGATTAAACTTTTTTACGAATCTTAAAAAGAAGTTTAAATAATTTCATTTCTGAAGGGATAGTAGGTATTCCCAATGGCGTTCCATTCGCTCAGCAACGATGGCTGAATCGTTGTGTTGTTCCACTAATAATCGGCCTGCAAGACTCTTTGCCTTTAGTTGATAGGGATTGAGGATAAGATCGCGGAATGTGGCTTCGTAGTCCTCGAGTGGCGAGAGTCGTACAACGGGTTCCGGATCGATGTTATAGATTATAGAATTGTCGGCATCGCGGTCGATATATTGATAATATTCCGGCATACCCCCTGAAGCCGCGATGCGCCCAAGCGCCATTGCCTGCAAAGCATTGGTTGCGGGTGAGTATGAGTATAACTGATCTACTACGACGTGTGCGCGTTGCATTCTGATGAGATATTCTTCGAGTGGAAGGTTGTAGATCTCTTCAACTTCGCAACGGTCGGGATATTGACTTTCAAGACGCCGCAGGGCAGCAAGCATATCGCGCGTTCCCTTCTGAATAAGTTTGTCGCGTTTCATTCCGACAAAGAAGCGTAGTTTGCCGTCGTATTGGAACGGTGAGAAGGGTAGTGTGGTTAGGTCGATTGGGAGGTTGACAAAGGCGAGGCGGTCGCCGAAGATAGCGCGTTCGGCCATGTCGTATTCGGGCAGGATGGAGATTGCACCATCAATCTGCGAGTAGATATATGAATTGAAATCGCGAAGCTCCTGGGTGGTCCAGAGTTCTGCTTGACGGGATGTTAATTCATATTCGGTTTTCTGATCTCCGACACGAAATTCCGAGAATTTGAACATGTCGCTGTTGAGACACGTATTGCAGAAATGGTAATCGTTGCTGCATAGAGTAAGAAGCACCAATCGATTGTGCTTTCTGATGTAATCGAATATTATCTTGATGCGTTGAGGACGGAGGTCGACAAAGTGAGGATTATTTAGGTGCACCACATCAAATCCCTTGCAGTAGTGGAGCACGGAAAGAATCTGAGTAAAATATTTGAGTCCGTTTAATTTTCCTGGTTTGCGTTCAATCATGATATCACATTCGGTCTGCATATATCGCCCACCATCAGACAAGAGCGTTACGCTGTGTCCGCGACGTCTGAGTTCGCGTGCCATGCAGGCATGTAGCCCCGAATAGTCGCCAAGGAAAAGTATCTTCATTCTCGAGTAGTTGTAGAAGTTGTTTAAACAGCTTTTTTGTTAGGAATGTAAAGTTAATAAAAAATAGTGAAAAACAGGGAAGCTGTGGTTGGAATTTTGTAAGCAACTTCGAAAAGAAAAAAGAGGGAGGGATTTCAAAATCCCTCCCTCTTTATGGATTGTTGTGTGAATCGATTAGAGGATCACTTTTGTAGCCTTCGAGCCCTGACGACGGATCAAGAGTTGACCCTTAGCCGGAGTTGCAACTTTTACACCCTGGAGGTTATAGTACTCAACCGGTGCGTTCTTGTCGGCAGTGATATCTTCTACAGAAGCAGAAGCGTTGAGGTTGAGTGTAGAAGCCTCTGTGCCGTTGCAAGACCAGTCTGTGCCGGGCATGTAAGTGTCGGCCGGATAGCTGTAGTAGCACCATTTTGCAGGGAGTGTGATAACTTTGTCTGCGATGGTGGGCATGTTAGCTTTTACTGTAGAATCAGCAAGTGCTGTAGCGCGATCCATCTGTGCGGTTGTGTTGTATGTACCGAACCAGAGAGCACCCGGAGTTTCGTTAGCGTTCTTTGCAACACCTGAGTTGTGGAACGGCATCCAGATGAATGAGGGATCGATAGCGTTGAAGATCCAGTCGTAACCGAAGCCATCGTTAGCAGCCTGAGCGTAGCCGGGGAATACTTTGCCAACCTTGTAGATCTCTACGCCGGGAACTTTAGAGATTGAAACTTCCCAAGTAGTTGAGGGAGCAATTGCAATCTGCTTGCCACCACCGAAAGATTTGTCTTCGAAAGTAGTAGTGCCAACAGTTTCCCAAGCGAGGTCGTTGTTTACGAGCATGTGCCAGCCGATCAAAGAGTAAGTACCACCCTTCTTAGCGTCTGCAGCATAGTCCCAACCCTGAACGTGGATAAGAGAGTTGCCTGCGAATTCCAATACACCGTTGTGGAAGTTCAATACCATCGGAGCAGCGTTGTCAGCGTGGTTCTGCAAGCGGCAGTTTTCGCCCCATTTTGAAGAGTAGGGAGTGCCGTCAGCGTTCATCGGAACCTGCGGAAGGATTGTGATTGTTTTAGCAGCGTCGTCGTAAGTACCTGTTACGACAGCGAGGCTTGAGTTAGTGTCTGCACCATAAGTGGAGGTTGAGGGGAGAAGACCGGCGATTGTTACGGTGTTGCCCTCTTTCACTGCGATAGTTGCAGTTGAGGTGTTGGCAGCGCCCTGTTCGCGAGTGCCGAAGCCATTGTTGAAAATACGGGCATACATAGTGTATGTTCCGCATACATCTTTAACGTCAGCGTTAGCACCGAAAGCTACGGCTGCACCAAGAAGAATTGCTGAGTAGAGTTTCTTCATAAAATTCGATTTTTTAGATTGTTATTGTTTTTATATTTAGATTGCAAAGATAATATAAAATATGGAAAAATAATAGAATTATATTGTTAAAAAAGGAGATTTCGCAAAGAAATCTCCTTTTTGAATAATATTTGTTCTTTTTTGATAAAATTGACAATTGAAACTTCTGAAATTAGAAGATAACCTTAGCAATTTTTGAACCCTGACGACGGATCACGATCTGACCCTTGGCGGGGTTTGCAATCTTCACGCCCTGGAGGTTGTAGTATTCAGCCGGAGCGTTGGTTGCTTCCAACTCTGAAACAGATGCGGGAACGGCTACGTTGAGGGTAGTGCCAACAGCAGCGCTGCTGTCCCACATTGTGCCGGGCATGTATGTGTCGTAGGGGTAGCAGTACATCACAGACTTAGCGGGGAATGTGATAACGTCGTTCGAAAGTGTCGCGTTGTAAGAGGCATCGATTGTAGATGTAGCAACGTCGTAGAGCGGAGCCTTGAGCATCCAGCTGGCAGTCAGGAGCAAGCCCGGAGCTACGCCAGAGTTTTTGCGGATACCGGTGTTGCAGAAAGCAATCCAAACGTTGCCTGCATCAGTTGCATTGATGATGAGGGGGTTGCGATAAGCAGGGATTGTGTCTGATGCCTCATAGTAGCCGGGGAAGGTGTTTGAAACTGCATATACGTTGTTGCCCGGAAGTTTCTTAACGTTAACTTTCCAGTTGGTTGAGACGCCGTTGGGACGAGCAACCTGCGCGTTGCCCCAGAGACCATCGACAAAATCCTTTTCGCCGTAATCTTCCCAAGTAACGTCGTTGCGAACGGCCATGATCCAACGCATGTTTTCATATACACCGTGTTTTGTGCCGGCAGCGGGCTTGTAGCCGCGGAGGTACATTGCGGTGTTAAGCATTGTGATGATGTTGTTGTCGACTTTGAGAACGAAGTCAGCATTTTCGTCTGTCTCTTCGGCCGATTTGTCGGCATTGGGAACACCGGCGTGGGGGCGGATAGCCTCAGTCCAGTTTGAAGTTTCGAAAACTGTGCCGTCGGGGTTGATGAACATTGTGCCGGCAGCGATGGTGATTGTCTTTGTTGCGTCGTCGTATACGCCTTCGATTGCAGCCTTGTCGGCAGTGTCGTCGCCATACTGCTCTTCATCGTCGGTGAGGAGGCCTGTGATGCGAACTTTGTTGCCCTCGGGGTTGGTGATGGTAACTTTACGCGGACCAGAGATGGTCAATGCGTCACGTTGGCCACGGAAGTGCCAGTCGTATGAACCGCAGATGCTCTTTACATCAGCATTGGCTGTGAATGCAGCTACGAGTCCAAGAAGAAGTGCTGAGTAGAATTTCTTCATAGATGTAATTTTTAGGTTAGTTACAAAATGTGTTAAATGGACTGCAAATATAATTAAAATTCGGTAAACATTTAGATAATTTCAATATTTTTTTGAAAAAAAAAGTCAGCGTTTTTTTAGAGGGCACTGAAAAAGTAAGTATTTTTTAGCGACATCCCATC
>QLIP01032548.1_pt1 | contig 47956 bp, 44 predicted proteins | sample 1769771 | NCBI WGS metagenome assembly QLIP01 (sample SAMN09428762, study PRJNA476227) | Gut metagenome, whole genome shotgun sequencing project. | isolation source: cecum | host: Rhizomys sinensis | place: China: Jinsha town of Minqing, Fujian Province | collected 2013-09-23 | reverse complement strand
TGAAAGTCGATTGCTCCGCGCTTTGCGCTCCCGCAATCGCTGCCTGTATTCGCATATCGCCCCGCTCGCTTCGCTCCCGGGGCGATATGCGAATACGGGTCAGCCCGTCCAATGGCTGGACATTTATGCAAGCGAGCTTGCCCAATGCCCAGCCGCTGTCCGGGACTTTCATAGTAAATGATATCATAATTTCCCAGGATTAGCAAATTATACATTTTTTTCATGATGAAAGATATAAAAAAACATCCTTAAACCTTAGTTTGTAACAGGATGTTTTTTCTATCATTTGATAAATCAGTTTTTCTTCCACCAATTAGGGCGATCTTGATCTCCATCGCCACGGTACAAATGCAACTGTCCCAAAACATTGCTTACAAAATAAATATCTACATTTTTTGCTTCATAAGGCTCAAAGTAATTTGGAATAATATTGACATCATCTTCCTTGCGCTTTACAAATCCAGACTGTTCAAGAAACTTAGGTGCAATTCCATAGCAATAAATATCTATATATTCATAACCTTTTTCCAACATTAACTTGTCCCATTCTTTTTCTAAACCTATAAACGCCTCATCCTCACCGATAAAATCAACTATTTTACCAATCTTAGAATCATTTGCGTCAACCGCTCTTACTACAACAAATGATTTTTGCTTATCCCCATTTATAATAGCATATACATCATACTTATAAATAGGATGTTCAAAATATCGATGCTTTAAATAATCCATATTCTTATAGGGGAGTTTCGTGCTTAAATATTCTTCGCTCAAAAAAGTAGCCATTGTTTCAAAATCAGATATGGGTTTCAGATGCACTTTAGAATCTGTTCTGCTCTTTGGAATACATTTTTCCTTGATAATTGCTATGCGATATTCTGCAAAATCACGGATACGATAATAATGCTCCATCTTTTCAACATATTGTCCGTAAGCCCCCAATACCTTGCCAGAAGTATTCATGTTAATTCCTGGCGAGCACAAACACCTACATTTTGTCAACTGCATCAAATAATCACGAATCGCCTTCCCAAGCATAAAATATCCATTTGGTATCACCTTCCACAAAGCGCCTGAAATATCAGGATTTTCTTTGCTGTTCATAGGAATATAACCTTCCACGCCATAAATAATTCCATCCTCTTGTGCGATAATATAAGTAAAAACATCTTTTTTTCCACAATGCTGATATTCCATAAACGCTCTGTTGTTTGCCAGTATATGCTGCGCACCCCAGTGCTCTTTGATAAATTGCATTACCTGCGGGATGTCCTGTTGCGTTGCCAGCCTAATTTCCAATTTCTTCCTCCTCTTCTGCCTGTGTGCTTAGCTGTTCCATAATCACAGACATAATCTTCATTTTGTCTACGCTATTTCTGCTGCAGACATAAGGATTTTCAAGTTCCATGGCTATTTTTCCAGATCGTGCCTTCATAATTGCAATCTTGTCTCCTGTCAGCACAGCTTCCTCTACGCCATGCGTTACAAATACTACCGTAATGCCATACTGCAAACATTTTTCCCTTACAAGTTTCTGCAGATTATGCCTTGTGACCATATCTAAACTGGCAAACGGTTCATCCATCAATAATATCTTAGGTTTTAACGCCAGTGCCCTAGCCACTGCTGCCCGTTGTTTCATACCCCCTGACAGTTGCTTTGGATATTTATTCCGAAATTCATACAGGCCGACTTCTTTTAATACACCTTCTGCTTCCCAAAACGCCGCCATGTTATCTGCAGCCACGCCAGTAATTTTTAATGCATAAACAATATTGCCAATCACTGTTTTCCATGGCAACAACTGATTAAAATCCTGAAATAACAGCAAAACCTCCCTCGAAGGCTTTGCATACAGTTTCCCATCAACTAGAATTTCCCCGCCATCAGCTCTTTCCAAAGCTGCTATCATTCGTAAAAGCGTTGTTTTCCCACAGCCGGAATAACCTAACAGGCAGCAAATCTGGCCGACATTTACCTCTAAAGAAACATCTCGCAATACATTCTGAAGACGATACTCATACACATAAGATTTTTTTACATGCTTTATCTCCAAGATTGGCTGCACACATATTACGTCTCTTCCCATCTTTCCACAGTCCTCTTTTCAATAACCCTGAACAAAAAAACTTCTACTAATATGCCAATGATAACAATCATTAAAATTCCTACTAAAACATTGGTTGTATTAGCATATGCACGGTTTACATATATATAATAGCCTATGCCGCCCAAACTGCCAATCATGCCGAAAATCATTTCTGCGCTAATTAAAGCTCTCCATGCCCGCCCCCAGCCAATCCGAAGTCCGGAAATTACATAAGGCATAACCGAAAAAACATAAATGTCTTTAAATATTTGAAATGGCGTCATATTGATATTAACTGCCCACTCTTTGTAAATTCTTGGAACTGTACGAAAACCAATGAGCAGATTCGTGACTAATGGCCACAACACGCCATGTACTATCAAGGCAAGCATTGCCCCATTTCCAATGCCAAACCACATCATGATCAACGGCAAAACAGCTATCCCGGGCAATGGATTTAACAAAGTGCACAATGTCATAAAGAAACTTTCAAATATTTTTGAATAAACACACCCTATCGTTGCCACAGCAGCGATTGCAAAACTGATAAGAAAACCAACTACAACAATGTGGAACGAATTTATTATTTGAAAGAGAAGCTTTCCTTGTATCAATTCAACACACATTTGCAACAGCACCTTTGAGCACGGCGGCAAAATATAATTGTTCACCACCCCTATACGCGATACAAATTCCCACAGACACAAAATAGCAATCGTCCACAAAACAATCTGCCAAAATATTGTCATCTTTAACTTGTCCATAACAACTCCTTTACTTAGGTATTCCTTCATAATTTGGAATAGTTTCAAATTTTGCTGCCTCTTTTTTGAGGATTCCTGCTTCATACATAAGCTCTGCCTGTTTGTCATACCCAATCAGTTTATTATTTGGTGGCATTGTTTTTAAAACTTCCAGTATTTTTCCTGGCTCTACATTATACAAGGAAGATAATATTTCTGCTGTTTCTTGCGGATTTTTAGAAATGAATTCTAATGTTTCGTCCTGTGCTTTTAAAAATGCCTCTGCGATATCCCGATTTTCTTTCAAATAATCAGAATGGATGACAAAAGCATCTCCAATACTATACTTTTGGATTACTTCTGTCATATCTGCCAAAAGTTTCAGTTTTTTATTTTCTTCTGCTTTTATCATCATTGGAAAAGAAAAAACTGCGCCTTGGTAATCTGATGATGTCTGCAAAGAAGCAATTGCATCCGCTGCGGGAATCGGTGACAGGCAGTCATCGTATTGCATTGTATCTCCTAAAACCTCTTTGCAATATGCCAAAAACGCAATGTGAAGGTTGGTACTTTTATTGGTAATAGAAATTTTAGATTCATTAGAAAATTTATCTACGGAAATTATCGTTTCATCATTACTATATAACTTAATTGGCGTAGATCCCGAAAAAGAAAGCAACGTTAAAGGAAGCCCATTCTCATAAGCAGCAATATATGTCATCAGAGAAAAATCTGCAATATCTGCCTGTTTGGAAACAACCGCTTCCCTCAAGTCTGGCCCTGTTGCAATCTGACTCCATTCTATCTGCACTCCTTCTGGCAAATATTTTTCCAGAATCTTCTTTTCTCTCATAATCTGTGCTGTTGCAGACACATATACACCGGTCTGGGCAATGCAAACTATTCTTTTTTCTGAATTTCCACATGCCATTACGCCACAAACTGCGACAGACAAAATAATGCAGATAACTATGGCTTGTAAGATTTTCTTCTTCATTATTTCAATCCCCCTGTTTCTGCTCCTGTGACCTAATCTGACATATCATCCCAAGGAGAGTATGGGCTGTTTGAAAATTCTCTTGCTTCAGACAGTTGCCCGGAATTTTTACGCGAAACGTATTCTCCAAAAGTGAAAGCACTGTAATAATATCCAAAGAATCCAAAACACCCATGTTCAGTATTGTTTCTTCATTTAACTCCACCAGCGCTGGCTTTACCTGTCTAATAATTTTTAATACAATATTCATTTCAGTATTCATATGTTTCTTTGCTCCTTCTTTAATATATCGCGTAATATCTTTCCATTATAAGCACGAGGTAGTTCTTTTAATTCCTCCACACATTTTGGTATCTTAAACGGCTCCAACCACTTGTTCAGAAACGATAAAATCTCCTGTTCACAAAATATTTCCCCCTGTTTCATCACAACAAATAATTTAAGAATCTCTCCTGCTATTTCATCAGCTGCCGAAACACAGGCACATTCCGCAATTTTACTAAAACAAAGTACCATTTCTTCTATTTCCGTGGGCGCAATCTTATTGCCGCCGCTGTTTATGATGTCACCTTCTCTGCCAAGCAAATAAATATATCCGTCTTCCCCTCTGTATCCAATATCATTTGTATATATTCTGCCATTTTGCAAAACTTCTGATGTCATCTGCGAATCCTTCCAATAACCATTCATAATCATTGGCCCTTCTAAGGCAATGCGTCCTGGGTTGTTTTTAGAAGTACATCTTAGAACATTTCTACCCTCATCCACAAAGGATACGACAGTATTTACAGTAGGACGTCCAATACAGAATTTTTTATCTTTATGTTGATTAAATTCAAATATGCAGGCACATCCTGCTTCTGTAGCACCATAAGTATTATATAAATGCACTTCAGGCAGCAGTCTGCACAATTCCTTTTTATCAGCTTCCGTTGCCGGTGCTGATCCTAATTGTATAAAGCGCAATTGTGTGTTTAACTGTTGTAATCTTTCTCTCGAAAATCTCAATAAAATTGACAGCATTGCTGGAACTAATGTAACTGCTGTGACATGATGATGTCTAATCATATCAAAAAAATCATCCGTATATATAACGCCATTCATAATGCCGACTGTACTTCCGCGATACATAGCACCATAATAACGCCGCAGCCCAAGAGAATGATTTACGGGCGTTGGAATCAATTCAATATCATCCTCTTGGAGTGCAACACTGTCAATTACATTCTCCGCGATTGCCCTATTAGCTAAATGTGAAATTTCAATGCCTTTTGGTATTCCAGTAGTTCCTGTTGTAAACAAAATATCCGCAAGCATTTCTGGAGTAGGCAATGGAAAATCCATTACCGTTTCATTGCTGACAAAAATATGTTTCTCTATTACATTGGCAGAAAGGATTGTAATACCAGGAAGTTCCATATCGTTATAACAAACCAGCCAGTTACTTTCCAATCTTTTCATAATGTCCAAAATTTTTTCAGAAGACAGATTTTTTTCTAATGGAATGACCACCGCTCCCAGCAAGTGAATAGCAGATACTGTAACCAGAAAGGAAATTGACTGTCTTGCACCTGCTGCTATCCGTTCCCCTTTTTTTATTCCACAATCCGCAAAATACGCTGCGCACTTCATAATCGCCTGCTTCTGTTGTCCATATGTAATCTCCCAATTTTGATCAAAAAGGCTTGTCTTCGTGGGAGTATGTTGTGCATGTTCCCAGATTTTATGCAAAACTGTTATTTCTTTCATACTTGTCCTCCTGCATATCGCAAGCAGAACTTGCAATACTTCATTGATAAATGACTTTGGAATCTACTTCCAGACGTATCTCATCCCCGAAGCCCTCAACTTTTCGCATTTCATTTTACCCCCCCCCGTATTTGTCAAGACATTCTTTTTGTTTTTGCAAAATCTCTTGATTTTCTAGGATTTGCAAGTATAATAATACTATGCAGGATTTTCTGTAACAAAAAATTTCTTTTATTTGCAGCAGTCCTGACCAATTTGACCAAATTAACATAAAGGAAAATACCAAATATGCTCTATATTGTCATGTATCATTATACAAGAGATTTATTACACAGCCGCTATCCCAAGATCAAAGGGCTTGATCTTAGCCTGTTCCGCCAGCAGATAGATTTTTTTTTAAACAACTTTTCTATTGTCACCATGGAAGAAGTAATCGCCGCTTCTACAGGTGCGACTATCTTGCCTCCAAAAGCACTTTTGCTTACATTTGATGATGGGTACATTGATCATTACACCAGTGCACTGCCAATTTTAGAAGCTGCTAAAATTAAGGCATGCTTTTTTATTCCTGGAAAAACTTTTGCGACGCATCAGTTGTTGGATGTAAATAAAATCCACTACATCCTTGCAAGCGCACATATGAAACAACTTTTGCCTGATGTGTTAGAGCGAATTGACCATTACAGAGGAACCGAATTTGATTATCCTTCAAGTGCTGAATTGTTTTCGAAATATGCACAGAAAAGCAGATTTGATACAAAAGAAACGATTTTCATAAAGATGGCACTTCAAACATTGCTCCCAGAAGCTGTCCGAACCCTCATTGCCAGCGATTTGTTTCAGAAATATGTAGGCATTACTGAAAAAACAATAGCACATGAACTGTATATGAGTGCAGATCAAATACGAATGTTAAAACGTTGCGGACATTTTATTGGCATTCACGGTTATGACCATTATTGGCTGGAAAACCTTTCAGTGCAGCAAATGCATGCTGATATTGCAAAAGCACTTGATGCCATGAATGAATTTATAAATTTATCCCAATGGGTAATGTGCTATCCATATGGAAGTTATAATACAACAGTTATTGATTATATCAAAGGCAAAGGTGCCTGCTTAGGATTGACAACAAATGTAGGGATTGCTGATTTAGAAAAAGACGACAGATTAGCATTACCGCGATTAGATTGTAACGATTTCCCGCCAAAGAGCGAAAATTATAAACGATTGTAAACTATCAAACGAAAATCAGGAGGAATATCAGAATGTTTGACTTATCAAAGTATAATGAAATCATAATTTGGGGAGCATCTTTTCCACCAAGTGAAATGGGGGGGGGTGCAACGTCTCATGGGCGCGCAATAGAAAGTCTGCACCGATTACTGGCAGATAATCATTACTGGGACAAAGTTATCTGCATAGTTGATAGCAACAAATCAATACAGGGCAAAAAGAGACTTGGATTAGAGGTAAAGAGTCCACAATTTCTTCTGGAGCACAAAAGTGCCCTTGTCATTGTCAATACAATATCCATAAAATCCATTCAGGCAACAATGAAATGCATGGGAATTGAAAATAATTATGTAATCATCCCGTATTATTTCTACCACGGATTGCCTGACTATTCTTATGACAAGAACATTGCAAAGCAAGATGTTGAAATACACGAAACCGAGATAAGACAGCTGTATTGCTTGAACGATCCACAAACCCAAAAATGTTTGGACATTGTTTTGGATATGAGAAAAAAAGGCGAGGATGATTTATATCTGCCACAGTATTATGAAGGAACTGGGGAAGGTACACCATACTTTTGCGATCCAGTTTTGGCTCCTCATGGTGATGTGACCTTCATAGACATAGGTGCCTATATAGGAGACAGTTTTATTCCAACCTATAAGTTTTTTGGTGAAAATCTGAAAAAATACATTGCTTTCGAGCCAGATGTCAATTCCTTTCACAGACTGCAAGAATTTATGGGAAGCTACAGTACCGCGCTTGAAATCGAACTCTATCCGTATGCTCTTGGGTCTGCTGACAAAGAAGTGCATTTTTCCAATGCCGGTATGACAAGTACTATTTGCGAAGACGGCGAAAGTATTCTTGAGCAAAAAGCATTTGATAACTTATCAAAATTAACTTCCATTGGAGATGCAATGATTAAAATGGACATTGAAGGATCTGAACTAGACGCATTGATTGGCATGAAGGAGTTTATTAAGAAAGCAACACCATATTTAGCAATATGCTTATATCATAAAGAATGTGATTTATATGAGATTTCGCATTATATAAAAAGCCTTAATCCTGGATATCGCCTATACCTAAGGGGTGGATGGCACCTTGAATGCTGGGCAGTCCCAGAAAAACATTTTATAACATCTTCGTAACTTTTTAAACAGACGGGGAGGAATATGTAACATGAACCAATATGATGATCAATATGAAATCAGGCTTGCCACATCCGCTGATATTGATATGATCATACAGTTTATTGACCAACATTGGCACAAAGAACATATCATGGCAAAAGATCGGCAGCTTTTTGAATACGAATTTGTTGATGGTGATTCTGTCAATTTTATGCTTGCAATTGACAAAAAACAGCATACACTAGAAGCTATGGCTGGTTTTTTGTTATGTTCTCACACACAGGACATTTCTAAAAAAGATGTCTGGGGAAGCTTTTGGAAAGTAAATACATCTCATAAGAATATGACATTTTTAGGCGTTGAAATTATGAAAAGGCTCATGGAACAGCTACAGTGCCGTTGCCACTTGGGAATAGGCATCAATCCATCTACTACAATTCCCATCCGCAAATTTGTATTTCATGAGAAAACAGCCAAACTGAAGCATTATTATTTTCTAAATTCAGCATTTGAGAACGATTATAAAATTGCCATAATTAAAAAGTATAAATACAAACAAATCCAATCGGCTATACCTAGGACACGCTATACAAAATTTCATAATATTGATGAGATAAGAAGCTGTTTTGACATCAACAGACTGGACGCAATTCCCAAAAAAGATTTTTGGTATATCAATAAACGTTTCTTCCAGCATCCTTATTACTCTTATCTTGTTTATGGCCTACAAACTAGAGAACACAAAACCGAGGCACTTATCATTATGCGCGAAGTAGAACAGTTTGGCAGAAAAGCGTTACGGATTGTTGACTATATCGGTGAACAATCTTTATTCGCTGGCACATACAAACTATGGACTTTGTTCATGAAAGAGTCACAATATGAATATATTGATTTTTGTACTTTTGGTTTTCACGAAGAATTTATCTTATCCGCAGGTTTTTTCTTAAGAGATGAGTCAGACGAAAATATTATCCCCGGCTATTTTGAACCATTTGTACAAGAAAATATAGATATTTGGGTGCGCTATTCATTGGACGGAACATTATTTTTTAAAGCTGACGGCGATCAAGATCGCCCCAACCGGATGCGATCCTGATACTGCTGACACTACTTATACAATGCACTATGGAATCTTTCCCACATTATTCCATAGCCCTCTGAGGCTGGAGTTACAGGCCTCTTGATTGTATTCTTTTCATCTACAACAACATTGCCGTCTTTAGATAAGACCATAATTCTTGTTCCTAAAACAATAGCTTCTTGAATATTGTGCGTAATGAATAAAACAGTACACTCTTCTTCTTTCGAGATATGCAGCAATTCCTCCTGCAGTTTGTTTCTTGTCATTGCATCCAATGCGGCAAAAGGTTCATCCATTAAAATAATTTTTGGTTTTAGTGCCAATGCCTTTGCAATTGCAATACGCTGTTTCATTCCTCCCGACAACTGATATGGATAATATTTCCCATAACCTGACAGTTTGACCATTTGCAATACTTCTTCCGCTTTTTCCTTCCTTTCTCTCTTGCTATAAATTCTTTGCAACTTCAATGGATATTGAATATTTTTTTCCACTGTTTTCCATGGAAACAACTGATTAAAGTCCTGAAAGACCATAATCCTATCGGTTCCTGGTTTTATCTGCTTCTCACCTTCAACAAGAATATCCCCTGTATAATTTTCAAATCCAGCAATGCATCGTAAAAGTGTTGTTTTTCCGCAGCCAGATGGACCCAAGATACATAAAAATTCATTTTTCTCCACCTGAAAACTTAGATTTTTCAAAACATCTTTTTCAGTATCCATATCTGCATCAAAAATTTTGGACAAATTTTTGATTTCTAAAATATATTCTCGACTATCTGTCATCTGGACATTCCCCATTTTTTAACTGTACATTTTTCAATCGGTGACAGCACGCCATATTGTACAATCAGACCAATGATAATAATTACGATTAACGTAGCATACATTTCTGCATTGCTCATATTGGTACGCATTTGATTGATAAACAAACCAATTCCCGGACTGGAAGCTATTCCAAAAATCATCTCTGCACTGATTAACCCCCGCCAAGCTCTCGCCCATCCAACTTTTAATCCTGAAATCGTATAACCGGCCGTTGCCGGAAAATACACACCCCACAATAGTGCCGCTTTGCTCAATCCTATATTGCGACCTGCTTCAATGTATATGCGTGGAACCGAAAAAAAACCGTCTAAAATATTTCTGGACATTGGCCATAGCACAGCATGTACAACCAAGAAAACAATCAGTTCTGCTTTCACTCCGAATATAATAATAACCACTGGCAAAAGTGCCACACCCGGTAACAGATCACATACAGCAATAATCATATCATATATATCATAAAATATTTTATTTACCATCGCAAAACCAGAAAATAGAAAAGCCAACGCGACACCAATGCATAATCCCATCAATAAAATTTTCATAGAGTTGCCAATATATATCCAAAAGGAAATCCCTGCATAGCCTTTGGCAAAATTGCCGATAAAAGCATGTCCTATGGCCTCTAGTGATGGGAAAATCAATTCTGATCTTTCTCCCATCATACCAGATTTAGCTACCCATTCCCATATACACAGCAAAAGAAAAGCAAAAACTATTTTTATGCCCCATGAATACAGCAGTTCTTTTTTTCCTTTCATGAAAATCTCCATTTCCGCTGTCACTTACTTTTTTACTCCATCTCAATCGCCTGAAACATTTTCAAAAACAAGTTCTTCATAAGATTCCGGGGCTTTATCAATAAATCCATTTCTTGCCATAAAAGATGCTACTCTTAGAATACCACTTGTTTCCGTCATATATTTACTTTTTTGAATAAAAAACAGCTCATCCTCCGCGCTATTTCCATCCAATTCATATGTCATTTTGACTACTTCTTCTGGATTTGTATTGATAAAATTAATTGCCTGTGCAATTCCATCACACAATGCCTTATACAATTCTGGTGCATTATCATGCAAAGACTCCGCTGCTATACCAACTAAATGCGTATCATTAACACCCCACGCATTTACTACATCCTTAATTTCATATAAATTTCCTTCCTCACGTTCTTGGAAAATATATGGATTAGAAGTCAAATGAGACGAAATGCTTCCTGAGTATAATGCAGTCATTCCATCAGGATGCGACATAGCCACAATATTTGCATCCAGTGCATGGGCATCATAACCGGCATTTTCCAAAGCCATCCCTAGTATAATGTGCTGCATAGAACCAATGTTGACAAGCGCTATCTGATTATCGCTTCCTATTAAATCATCAAATCCTTTGATTTCTTTATTGTTTGTCATAAGACCATGCTCTTGCCCGGATATATTGGTAAATATTTTGTATCCCATGCCTTTTTGTATTCCATTAATCGCAACTGAAACTCCCACAAACCCGACATCCAAACTTCCGGAAGCAAGCCCTGTATTAATATCTGCACCCGATTTTATCTGGTGCCAAACCACCTCAACTTTTTTTCCAGTTGCTTTTTCATATGCTGCCTCAATAAGATTCTGGTTTTTTGCAACTACAAGCGGTGCATACCCCAATCCATATTGATACGCCAAATTTAAAGTAATCGTTTCATTATTTTCTACTGGATGTGTTTCTTCTTCCGTTTCTGTTTTTTCTTCTGTTTTTTCTTCTGTTTTTGTTTCTATTTCTGCTTCTATTTTCTCTCCCTGTTTTCCGCATCCTGCCAACAAAACGAGTAAAAGAGCCACACTTACACACAAGATTCGTTTTTTAATGTTTAATTTCATGATTATCCTCCTGACTTAAATTTCCTAATAATGCAATAAAATTTTTGCAAATATTTGAGCAATAATGTTCTTTGTTATAAACAGCATAAAGTTTTCTGCCAGATATTGTATCAGGCAATGTATAGATTTTTACTTTGTCTATGCATCCACTACCCAATATTGCTTCTTCCGAAGCAAACGCAATACCATTCCCCTGAGCGCACAAGGCCATTCCAGTAGGTACTTGATCCACAACAAGACGATTCCTTGGGACTACATGATTCGCCCGGAAAAAATTTTGCATTTCTTTTTGGAGCGGCTGATCTTCCTCCAAAAAAATAAATTCCAAATCGTCCAGCATTGTATAATCAAAACACTCTCTTGTTTTTCCAGGCAAAGTCTGATATCCTTTTAATCTCTCATTAACTGCCCACTCGGAAGGAATGCAAAGATATATTTTTTCCTTTTTGATTTCATTCACGGAAAAAGACTCTGGCAAATCATCACTTGTACTCACAAAGCAATCTACTATTCCTTTTTTCATGTTTTCTATCAATTCAGGGACTACAGCTTCTTTGATCGTGACCTTGCACTCTGGATATTTTGCGCAAAGTACACTTACAGCTTTTACAAGTAATGATTTAATATAAACTGCAGGTGCCCCTACCACTAATTCTCCTTTTGCAGGATTTATGATATCCATGATTTTACGTTGAAAATCTTTTGTAAGTTCTTTTTGTTTACATAAATATTCAATGTATACTTCGCCTTCTTTTGTCAACTGCATTGGCATGCTTTTTCTGTTAAATACTTTAAATCCAAGCTTCTTCTCAATTGCATTTAAAGCCGAACTTAATGCTGGCTGTGAAATCCCCAGTTCTTTTGCCGCTTTTGTCAAACTTCTGCATTCATATATACACATGATATAATTATTATATAATGCAGTATCCATTCTTCCTCCTCTCTCATAATCATTTGCTTATGCTGCATAACCATATTCTTATGGTATCATTCTTTACCGTCTTTGTCAATCAATTTTATTCTGTGAATTTTTCCATTATAAGTACGCGGAATTTCATCAATGATTTTCACTTCCTTCGGTACTTTATTTTTATCAATATACTGTCCTAAAAATCGTATTAGTTTATTTTTTTGAAACTTTCTTTTATCTTGTACAACAACATAAAGCACCGGAACTTGGCCGGATACTGCATCTTTTTTAGGTACGCATGCACAATCTAGTATTCCGTCATATTTCCTAGCACTCACCTCTATTTCCTCCGGTGCAATTTTAATGCCTCTGCAATCTATGACATCATCCCTTCTTCCTAACACATAAATATACCCTTCCTCATCAATATATCCAATATCATTCGTATAAATATATCCACCCTGCATTGTCTGCTTTGTCAATTCATCTTGTTTCCAATATCCTTTCATGTTCATTGGTCCAGTGCTTGCCAGCAAACCCATATTAGATTTTGATGAATGAATTGGATTTCTTTCCTCATCCGTCACAATAAATTCTGCATTTTTTGTTGGTTTTCCTATGCAGCAGATTTTTTCCCTGTCTTTGCTAAAATCCAATATGCTGCTTCTTCCAGATTCTGTAGAACCATAAAAATTATATAATCTTGACGCTGGAAAAAATTTTACCAGCAATGCCTTTACATCTTCCTGCACTGCTGTCGTTCCCACTTGAATATAATCAATCTGAGCATTAATCTCATAAAATTTTTCTTTTGCTAATCTGGCCATTATAAGAATTGCACTTGGGGAAAGATCCATTGCAGTAACTTTATAATTTTCTATCATATCAAAAACGTTTTTTATCCTTGATACCCCCTCCATCAATACTATCGTACTCCCATTGAGCACATTTGCGTAAAAACACCGCAGACCGTGAGAATGGCTTAATGGCAATGGCAAGAACTCCACATTATTTTCTTTCATCTGCGTTCCATATTTTACATTTTCAGCAAGTGCTATATTATTTTTATTTGTAATCTCTATCCCTTTTGATTTTCCAGTGGTTCCTGTTGTATATAAAATCTCCGCTGTGTCTTCTGCTTTCGGAAACGAACAGAAAGCCTTGGCTGCTTCTTCCTGCAGCCAAGGCAGCGATTCTATTGATATTGTCTTTGCCGGAATATCGTATTCTGATAAACATATAAATAATTTTGCCTCTGTATCCTTAAGAATATCTTTTATTCTTTCTTCTGATGCTCTGCGCTCAATAGGGACAAATATTATCTTTTTTAGCTCGCATGCCAACTTACAAATAAGAAACCGTGCATCCTGTGTGCATTCTGCCATTACACAATCTCTCTCTTTCAGCTGCAGCTTCTGAAATTCTTCTGCAATAATCCGGGTCAGTTCCCATACTTTTTTATACGTATATTCTCCTTGTGTATCTACTATACATAGCCGTTTGGGATTTTTGACCGCATGCTCTGCTACAATTTCCACGATTGACTCAAACATGCCATACCTCCTGTTTTCTCACTTTTCCGCACTACGTCTGTATTCAATTTTTTATTCTTTGTATCATATTCCAAATTCTATCGATTGTATCAAAATTTTCAGGAATAAGTTCGTCCAATGGAATCTCTGCTTGGAATTGCGTTTCTATTTCAGCAACCAATTCCACCAATGCTATCGAATCTATAATTCCATCAGTCAATAAAAGCATTGTATTGTCATAGGTTACGGATTCTAATATTTTATCTAAGATTTCTTTTAATTTTTCCATTACTTTCCCTCTTTAGCCTTATAAATTATAAAATCCCACCTTATAATGCCCAATATTCCCCTTAATCCATGCGATGGTTTCGGCAATCCCTTCTGCCAGCGTATACTGCATCGTCCAATCCGTCAATGCCCGGATTTTCGTATTATCTCCCAGCAAGCGGTTGACTTCGCTTTTTTCAGGACGCAGCCTTTGTGTGTCGCAGATGATTTTTGCCTTCGGATTAATCTGTGAAATAATTTCTCCTGCCAAATCTCCAATCGAAATTTCCCTTTGCGTTGCAATGTTAATCTCTTCGCCTATTGTCCGGTCAGACTCTGCAATGGCAATAAATCCATTTACCGTATCTTTCACATAATTAAAGTCCCTAGTCGGGGTCAGAGCGCCTAACTTAATTTCCTGCTGCCCTGCTAAAAGCTGCGCTATGATAGTAGGAATAACTGCCCTTGCAGATTGCCTTGGACCATACGTATTAAATGGACGCACGATGGAAACAGGCAGTGCAAAACTCCTGTAAAAACTTTCTGCCAAACGATCTGACCCTATTTTAGTGGCAGAATAGGGAGACTGTCCTTGATAAGGATGTTTCTCATCTATCGGAACGTACTGCGCCGTTCCATATACTTCGGATGTGGAGGTGACCAGAATGCGATCCGTCCCTATTTCCCTCGCCGCCTGTAAAACATTCAAAGTTCCTTTGATATTAGTGTCCACATAGGAATCCGGGGAGTGGTAACTAAACGGAATTGCTATCAATGCTGCCAAATGAAATACGATATCCATGGCTTTTAATGCGCTCCGCACCCCGTTTGAATCCCTAATATCCCCGCTGAATATTTCTACATGTTCCATAATATCAGCCGGAAGGGTATCCAGCCATCCCCATGTATTAAAAGAATTATAATATACGAAGGCCCTGACTTCATATCCTCTCTTAACCAACTCTTCCGTTAAATGACTCCCTATAAAGCCATCGGCTCCTGTTACCAGTACTTTCTGTTTCATTATTATCCACTCCTGATATCAACCAGTTTATAATACCAGTTCTGATCCCATTTCTTCCAGTTTCATTTCCATCGTTTCCATCGTATCAAACTGCCCCATATCCATCCATGAATTTTCGCTGATTGGATATATGCCAATTTTTTGATTATCTGCCTTCATTCTCATAATGATATCCGGCATATCCATTTTCTCATCTTCTTTTATATATCGAAAAATCTCCGGTTCTAAAATATAATATCCTGTATTTGTAAAAAAAGACATTTTCGGTTTTTCCTCAAAAGCGGATAATTCACCGCTTTCCAAAAAGCTAACAACCCCATATGGTATTTCAAAATTCTGTAAAGCGCATACGATTGTAACAGCATTTCTTTTTTCTTTATGATAGTTCATTATTTTTCTAATATCATCCAAAATCAGTATATCACAATTGGTCAGTATAAACGTTTCCTTAACAGAATTTTTTAAAAGGTATAAACCGCCGCCGGTCCCAAGCGGTTTTTTCTCCTCCCAAAAACATATGTTATGATTAGAATCTGCATCGTTAAAATATGCTTTGATCATATTCCTTTTATGGTTGACAATCATATGAAATTCTGTACAGCCTCTTTTTTCCAGCGATAAAATAATTCTTTCCACAATTGGCACATCTGCAATTGGAATCAACGCTTTTGGCAGGATTTTTGTATAGGGATGCAGTCTAATTCCCTTTCCGCCTGCCATAATTGCTACAGGAACAGTTATGGTTTCTCCACTAATGCCTGTTTCCGATTTTTTGTTTTCTTTTTCCAGTATCCTTATAATTTCAAACTGTTCATTGACAACCGGCACTGCCAAGATTTTTTTTTCCACTAGCAGTTTCCAGCCTAGTTTTTCTTCTCCGACTTTAATATAATACGGATTATAATGTGCAATTTGATCTACCAAGGCTGACAATGGAACTTTTTTTAAGATAGCCCTTCTGATATCTCCATCTGTAATTGCTGCACATAGTTTATTTTCCCGCACAACAAATAAAACTTTGGTTTCTACTTCATCCAAACGTTCTAAAGCCTGCAAAATCGTATATTGTTCTGTAATGATATGTCTTGATTTTTCCATATGATTATACCTGATTACATTCTGTCTGCTGCCTGAAACTGCACAGATAATTTCGTTTATTATATTATAAATACTAGAATATTGCAAACTATTTTTTTTTTCGAATTTCCACAGTTTTATCCACACAGCCGCTAATCTGCGGCATGACCTGTCCACATCTTTCAAAATAAACAAAATTTTACATCAAACACTTGTCGGATGAAAAGAGAAATTTTACTCTATCTTCAAACAAATCCTGTAGGCAAATTGAAACAATTCAGTGCCTATGATATAATTACCATGTCGATATTTTAATCTGACATTTTAAAAAGGTAGACGAAATAACAAAATAATATATACAGTAGAGGAGGAGTTGTTTATGTTAGTGCTGGAAGTTGAGAAACAAAATGTTCAAATATTGCAGGAACTGATACAACTACCAGATTATACGCAGGTTGTTGAACCCTCTAATTTGGACGGAGAGGCAATTATCCAATTATTCATAGAAATCAATAAGGTAACAGCACCTTTGGTTGCCGGAATTATACTTGCCTACATAAACTCTAATAAAATTAAGATTAAAAAGAATGGCATTAATATAACTATGCTATTAACTAAGAAAAATCTCAGAAAAGTGGATTTAATCAAAGAACTTCTCAAAATAGGCGAGGACGAGCCAGAAGAGGATACAGACAGTGAACCTATCAATTAAGCAAATTTTACGGGAAAGTAGGCGCCTTTTTCCTTTAGCTGCCGAAAGCCAAGAATTATATAGAAATATCCTTTTTAATTTGGATAAGTCAATCAAAAACTTTGATGAGCAGATAAACCTTGTTGGTATCTATACTCCAGAATACAAAAATGCCATTATTCCTCTGGATAAGCGCTACATTATTATAGATTTTAGCTTAATGGATCTTCTTATTGAATTAGAATATATCTACCAAAATAATGATTGGGAGCGCTTTTGTTACCTTTATTATGTCCTTTCTCAAGAGCCAGAACTTGAATCAGGCAACTTAGATAAAGTATTTTTTTATAGTGCTCTGGCAGATAAGCTTTTTGATGAAAAAAAAGAAATTGAAATAGATAATTCAAAGAATATGCTAAAACTTTTACATGCTTTTTACTTTATCACCTATCATGAATTTTTTCATGATTTGGAGCAACAATATCCTCATAGCGCAAACTATTATTCTGTATTAACTGATTATATCAAATCAATTAACATGGGTACAAACTCCGCACCTCCTGACATCGCGAAGGAAGTAATTTGTGACGCAGAGGCGATTATTCAGATATTGCATACCGGAACTGGTTTGGATGATGGCTTTACAACCAAAAATGAAATTTTTGAAACCTGCCTAAATACTCTGGTTATTCTTTCTGTTATTCAATTATTATTGAAAAGATTAGATAGTTCTTTGGAAATAACAAAGAGAATTTGGGCTACCTTTGGCTGGATAAACATATACCTTCACGAAAATGAAGTTTTCCAAGATATTGACTATGCCAGTATCATTGATAAAGCTCAACAAAAAATAACATTATTTATAAGGAATATATTATCTGCAGCCAAGGAGGAACAAAATGAGAATATACTAATTCCTGATCTTTCTGATGATGAACAAGCAGAATTATTAAATAAATTCTTAAATATCAAAAATGGTGCTATCATTCAATTAGAGAAGTAACCTTTGGGAGTTATAGGAATAAATGGCTGTCCCCAAAATTAACCGTCCTGCCGAAGACTGGGCGGTTTCATTTGAGATGAGTGCCTTATGCAAAATCTTGTAAACAAAAGCGGTTTGACAATGCTTTTGCAGAATGCTATACTATTTTTAACGAACACTGGAATATGCCAGAAAGCTACTAGCAGCGGAAGAGAGGCATTGCATGATTGGAGAAACATTGATTTTGACAGGGTCTGGCGGCTGCATGAGGGAGCTGCTGTGGCAGATTCAGGAACAAAACCGCTGGAAAATGGTATGGAATGTTATAGGCTATGTGGATGTGTCTGCAAATGCTGGGGATGTCTTTGTCGGTGGTGTGCGCTATCCCTGCCTTGGATTGGATGATTTCCTGCTAGAGCGAAAGGAGCGCACCAATGTGGCAATCTGCGCAGGGAGCAGTACACTGCGGCAGCTGATTGCAGAAAAGCTTAAGAAAAATCCCCATCTTGTGTTCCCTAACTTGATTCTTACAGATGCCTATATCTGCCCGGACGTGCGGATGGGACAAGGAAATATTATTTCTATGGACTGCCGGATTTCCACTAATGTGTCCATGGGGGATTTTAACTTTCTGAATATAGGTGCCGTGCTCTGTCATGATGGATGTCTTAGCGACTATGTTACTATGAGTCCGGGAACGTGGCTAGCCGGAAATGTGCGTGTGGGAAGCTGCAGCGAACTGGGCATGGGGACGAGGGTGATTCAAGGAATCCAAATCGGCAATTACGCAGTGACAGGTGCTGGGAGCGTAGTAATTGATGCAATTCCAGATTATGCCACGGTAGTTGGCGTTCCAGGCAGAACACAGTAAACAACAGGATGTGAAACATCTATGAATCTTACCGTGTGACTGACGGCAGGAAAAGAGGCGTAAATGAGTATAAAGATCATTGCAGAGGCCGGAGTAAACCATAATGGCAACATAAAAATTGCAAAAACAATGGTGGAACGGGCAAAGGATGCTGGGGCAGATTATATCAAATTTCAGACTTTCAAGCCAGAGAGGCTCGCGTCCCGGTTTGCCCAAAAAGCATTCTATCAGCAGAAAACTACCAGAGTGCAAGAAAGCCAGTTAGACATGCTACGAAAGCTGACTCTGTCCCAAGAAGATTTTTGCGAATTAAAAAAATATTGCGAATCAGTAGGAATTGGCTTTCTTTCCACACCCTTTGATTTAGAAAGCATTGCGTTTTTAGAAACGCTACAGATGGACTTTTGGAAAATTCCTTCGGGTGAGATTACAAACTTGCCCTATCTGATGCGGATTGCTGCTACCCACCGCCCTATTGTGATGTCTACAGGCATGTGCTATATTGATGAAATCCGGGAGGCACTGGACTTGCTGAAAAAGGAAGGCGCGGGGGAAATTACATTGCTACACTGCAACACTCAGTATCCTACACCTATGGAAGATGTAAACCTGAGGGTTATGGGAACACTGCGTCATCTGTTTCGATTGCCAGTTGGGTACTCAGACCATACACTAGGAATTGAGGTACCCATTGCAGCAGCGGCACTAGGAGCTGTCATAATTGAAAAGCATTTTACACTTAATCAAAAAATGGAAGGGCCGGATCACCAGGCCAGCCTAAATCCTCAGGAGCTTTCGGCCATGGTGTGCGCCATCCGCAACATTGCGCAGGCCATGGGAAGCGAGAATAAATTCCCTACACCCTCGGAGACTGAAAACCGGATAGCAGCCAGAAAAAGCATTGTGGCAAAGTCAAGAATTTCCAAGGGAGAGGCTTTCACAGAGGATAACTTGACTGTCAAGCGGCCAGGAAACGGTATTTCTCCTATGCGCTGGCATGCATTGTTAGGCAAGACGGCAGGGCGTGGTTATGAGGAAGATGAAACTATTGCCAAGGGAGAATTATGAAAAAGATATGTGTTGTGACTACCACTCGAGCAGAATATGGCATTTTACATCCTCTTATTGTAAAGTTGCTTTCTTGTTCTGAGTGGGAAACCCAAGTGGTGGTAACAGGGACTCATTTAGAACAGGCATTCGGTAATACATGCCAAGAGATTGCGAGGGATGGCATTCCCATTTATCGAAAAATCCCCATATTGGAAGCGGGAGATGACGCCCTGGCGGTGAGCCGAACCATGGCCAATGCATTAACAGGGTTTGGAAGTTATTTTCAGCAAGAGCGGCCGAATCTTGTAATTTTGTTAGGAGATCGCACGGAACAGCTTGGTATTGCGGCAGCAGCCATGAACCAGCATGTTCCCATTGCCCACCTTCATGGAGGAGAACTAACCCGTGGAGCAGTGGACGATTGTGTGCGCCACGCTCTTACCAAGATGAGTTATCTTCATTTTCCAGCAACAGAGGAATATCGCAGACGAATTCTGCAGCTGGGGGAGTCGCCGGATCGGGTGTTTTGTGTGGGTGCATTGGGCATTGAGAATATAGTACGGCAGGAACTTCTGTCCCAGAAAGCACTAGGTAAAGATGTAGGCTTTCCGGCAGATGGCGATTATGTAGTGGTCACTTTCCATCCGGTGACGCTAGAGGATGGAACGGCACTGCAGCAGACAGAAGAATTAATCTGTGCCATGAAACAGCGGAAGGAACTTTTTTTTCTGATTACAATGGCTAACAGTGACGCAGGAGGCAGACACATCAATGCGTACTTGGAACAGGAAACGCAGGAGCAGTTTCATATGAAACTGGTTCCTTCCTTAGGCAGGAAACGGTACCTAAGTGCGGTGAAATATGCCAGATTTGTACTGGGCAATTCTTCTAGTGGGATTATGGAAGCCCCTGTTCTAGGAACACCTACCGTGAACATCGGGGATCGGCAGGAAGGACGAATTTTGGCGCACAGCATTATAAACTGTGCCCCTCGACGCGATGCCATTGCTACGGCCATGGATGCTGCACTGTGCATGGAAAGACGGCTATGCCAAAGCCCTTATGGCGACGGAACTGCCTCAGAGAAAATCATTAATGTAGTGCGGGAATTTTTTACTGCAAGCAAAACAGATTTGAAAAAAACATTTTATGATGTCAGATGGGATGATGTATGAAGCATTTAGCGGTTATTCCGGCTCGAAGCGGGTCGAAAGGGTTAAAGAATAAAAATATAAAACTGCTGGCAGGGAAACCCATGATGGTGCATACTATAGAAGCAGCAAAAGAATCAGGAGTTTTTTGCTGTGTCCATGTATCCACAGACAGTGAGAATTATTGCCGGATTGCAAAGGAATATGGTGCGGATGTGCCTTTTTTACGAAGCGAGGATTTATCTGGGGATGATGCCGGAAGTTGGGATGTAATCCGCTGGATTTTGGAACAGTATCGGGATTTAGGACAGGAATTTCATCGGGTGACACTGCTGCAGCCCACTTCGCCCCTTCGAAAGGCAGAGGATATCAGAGCATCTTTTGTACTGATGGAGGAGCATCAGGCAGAGGCGGTAGTTTCTGTCTGCGAGGCAGAGCATTCCCCGCTGTGGAGCAATGTGTTGCCAAAAGACGGAAATATGGACGGTTTTTTGCCGCAGAATCTATCAGTGGGGCGGCAGATGCTTGACACCTATTACCGCCCCAACGGAGCTATCTATATGGTAACTGTCCCGCTGTTGTATCGGAATCCTATGAAACTGTATGGAAAGAAGACTTATGCCTATCGAATGCCACGGGAACGCTCCATAGATATTGACAATGCATTTGATTTCGCCATCGCAGAGATGCTCATGGCGAGAGAAGAAGATTTTTGCTAGTTCTCTACCCCTCACAACGCTTTATAATCTCGCTCGCTAAACGCTGCGCGATCATCCGGTGCCCTGCCGCATTCGGATGCACGCCGTCTGTAACATATTCCTCTTTGACCTTCGCGTCATGGGAATTTAAGAAATTGGCATTGTACATGTCAATGACGTCAAAGCCATACGGCGGCGCGATTTCCATAATGGCGTCTATGAACGCAGACTGCTCCATAATGCCCGGATCGCTCTTTCTTGCCTCGGTATTGAGCATGGTTGCGGGCGGTGCCACAAACAGCAGCTTCACATAGCGGTCGCTATGATCAACATAGGAATATTTGATGCCGCCTAGCATCTCGTCTAAATCGCCACAGAAAGTCCCTTCTGTCATGCGCTTCTCATATTCGATATGCCCAAACTCCCACTGGTTTTCAAACAAACAGTCGTTCGTGCTTGCAAAGACGATCAGAATATCCGTATCCGATGGGATTTTTCCAAATCTGTCAACCATGGGATTGGCACCCCGGTCTCCCCGCATGACGGTCGAGCCGCCGATGCCTAAGTTGTACACTTCCTCTGCGCCTAAAATTTCTTTTAACACTTCCGGGTATGTCTGCGATTCCTCCACGTTTTCCGGCCAAGTCAGGCTGTCGCCCAAACATGCGATCTTCACGCCGGAAAAATCGATTGCTGCATTTTCTATGACCGCCTTGTCTGCTGCGTTTAATGCTAACGTATCATCGTAGGACGAATGCGTCTTTACCCTTTCCGACAAAGGCATTTCCAGCGTTGTGCGCGGATAATTTTCAATCCATCTGACAGCAGCCCGCATGTCATTGCCGCTTGCCGTCGCCGTATCGTTTCCGCTGACATTTTCTGCTGTATCTTCCTCTTTTGGCAAATCTGGCTCTTTTGGCGGCTCTAGGACGGGATCCGGCTGCGGCTGTGGCTGCGGTACATTTTCCTCGACAGTCGTTTGGTTTGCTGTCAATTCCGTAAGACGCGCCTGTAATTTCCACAGTTTCATCGCCAGGATGACGACCGCCGCAAGCAGAATGACAATCAAAGTTTCTTCTACTGCCTGTACGGTTTTGTTTTTATTTTTCATAATTTCCTCCGGTTTCCTAAGCATGTCTTCATCATACCACACTTGTTCGGAAGATGTGTGAAAATAATCTTAAATTTTTATAAACATGCGTTTTTGCCCAGAACAAAACAGCCATACTCAGATTTAAAAGACCACCTGACTATGGCTGTTAGTTAAAAGTATCAGCCGTTCATTCTTTTTCCTCCCAATTTTATATAAATTCTCAGTTGCTTTCATTATAGGGTATCCATTATTGCTGTGTCAAGAATTTTCAAATTCCCATACTAATTTGTATCTCGCACCTTTCACCGGATATTTTATGCTATATGAAATTTTATATCCCTCTCCTTCAGGAAGCAAATCGACCCTGACAGGCATCTGACTATCTGCTGCCCTGCCATAGTAATAATTATAAACATAACAAAACGCTGAATCCTGCTTAAACCTTAACCCGCCTTTTATGACTACATTTAAACAGATTTTTACAGTCGGCTCGAAGATGCCCGTCGATAAAAATAATTGGCTTTCTTTCTTAGGATCTTCTAAGTCCGGCATGCGTATGCCTGTTTCATGAATCTTATTTTTGCCATAAAAAGTATCAAAGGTAATGATATAAAACTGCCATTGGTCTTCTGTATATTCATAAGTTATTTTATCCGCATTGAGTGGCTCTATCCGTTGCTTCTTATAATCTTTTGTCCACATGTACATGTCATCAAAAGTATGCAATTCTGATACTTTGCTTTGAATCTTAAAACGTTTGGCATATTCCATGTGTGTCCGGTCCAAAAATGTATAGGTACATTCCTTTTCAAGCAAAACCAACGGGCTTTTGGGCGATACAAGATAATTGATGTATCGCATAAATGTTCCCTGGCTGCTTACCACATTGGCCAAAAGCCGGATTCCGCAGACTGCGGCCACTAAAATACAGGCAAAAATGATAATATAATACCAAATCTCCATCTTTTCTGCATCCAGGGTTATGACTGCCACAACAGTTCCAATGACGCCAAATATTCCACAGAAAGTATTTACAATCTCTTTTGTATCCATATCAGGTTACTGAGTCCTTTCTGGCAAAAGTTTCTATTGCTTTTTTTGCCATAGCATTAGCATATCCGGCATGTACTTCTAATTGGCTTATGTCCTCCACTTTATCTATATACAAAATGCCATCTAAATGATCGATCTCATGCTGCAAAACATTTGACAAAAACTTTTCCCCGGCAATTTCGATTGGCATGCCATGATAATCGAGTGCATGAACCAAAACACTTTTATGCCTCATAACTTTCCCAGAGCGAAAAGGAACGCTAAGACAAGTTTCGTTTGATTCGACTTTCTCTTCACCTTGCGCTTCGCATGTAGGATTGATCAGTACAATTGGCTTTTTAGCATCCCTCTTAACATCAATGACCGCCAGTCGGATAGGCACGCCAACCTGTGGCGCTGCCAAACCAACACCCGATGAATCGGCATACAATGTTTCCAGCATATCAGAAACAAAGGTTTTAAACCACGGCGCGGCAATCTCTTGGGCAGTAATGTCCCTGCATCTTTTACGCAAGACAAAATCGCCCTGATATCCATTCACATCCGGCACAGCATAAATTTGTAATTTAGGCATAGGTTTTCCCCCTTTTTACTTTGTATATAACTAATATCATAGTATCACATTTTTTTCAAGCCTTTTTTATCTATGCCTTCCTGGCAATCCGCTCAATATAACCGCGCCACATGGCATTGACGGCATCAGGATGCAGGCGTTTTTGTATGCCTGCCGCATTCTCGCCAAGGCGCTCCCGCAGGCCCTTGCTGTCCATCAGGCGGCGCAGTGCGCGTTTTAACGCTTCTTTATCCCCGACCGGAATTAAGATGCCGTTGACCCCGTCTTTGATCAACTCGGCCGGTCCGCCGCACGGACAGTCTGTGGAAATTACAGCAAGCCCAAGCGCCATCGCTTCTATAAGGGCATTGGGCATCCCTTCGCAGTCAGACGGCAGCACAAAAATTGCGGCTTTGTCAATTTTTTCCTCTATGGCATCCTGTCTGCCCGCAAGAACCAGCCGCTCCCTAAAAGCGTGCCCTGCTGCTAACGCTTCAATCTGCGCTTTCCCTTCGCCATCCCCATACAGGATGCAGCGCCATGCGGGGTATTGGCCCGCTATTTCCAGAAACGCCTGCGCTAGGAGTTTTTGGTTTTTATTTGCGTCAATCCTGCCTACCGCAACGATCTCTAATCTGCGCTCCCCGCCGTAACGCTCTTTTAAAAAGGCCGGATGCAGGGAATTTGGCAGGATGACCGCCTTTTTTTGAATATAGCGGGGAAAATATTCCTTTGCCTGTGCCGTCTGTAAGATGACGCCATCGGCAAATGCAAACAGCACGCGCACGAGCACGGCATAGAGCCATCCGGCATATTCGCGTTTTGGGTCGCTTCGCACAGCCGCCGCCACAGGGATATGCAGCGGTTTTGCCGAAAGCAGCGCCATGAAATTATTTTTTTTGATAAACGATACAACAACATCCGGGGAAAGCATGCTCCATATGCCCCGCAGCTTTTTTAGCCGCGCAAAAAAATTCCTGGCACGGCAAAAACAGGCTCCCGCCGGTACGGCCTCTTCCTTCGTCAAGTCAGACAGTACCCTGCGGATGCCCTTTGAAATTTCATATTCATCCGGCGCGGCAAAGATTGTTACGACCGTCACTTCATACCCGGTCTTATAAAAATATTCCGCCAGATTTACGATGACGCGTTCCGCGCCGCCTTTTGACAGGCTCCCAATGTAAAACGCTATTTTTTTCACAGGAGTTCCCATTCCTTATCCCTTGCATACCCCTTCCAGGTATGCAAGCCATTCGCTTGCAATCTTTTCTTCGCTGCACCTTTCGCCAATTTTTTGCGCCTCGTCCCCTAAACGCTTTGCTAACGCATGGTTTTGCAGCAGTTCCCCGATTGCTTCCGCCATGCGTTTTTCATCTCCCACAGGGACGAGCACGCCATTTTCCCCATTTTTTATCAGTGCCTTTGGCCCGCCGCACGGACAGTCCGTGGAAACGCACGGGATGCCCATTGCCATAGCTTCCATCAGGGCGTTTGGCATGCCTTCATTCGTAGAAGAAAGCACAAAAACCGCCGCTTCCCGAATCAATTCCTGCACGTTTTCCACTTCGCCCATAAGCAGTATCCGCTGCTGCATCTGAAGGCTTTTAATCTGCTCCCGCAGTTCTTGCCCTAGCTCGCCGCTTCCGTATATTTTAAAATCATAGGCGGGAAACTTAGGCGCTAAGAGCGCAAATGCGCGTATGAGCGTGGCATGGTCTTTGCTCTTTGACAGCCTCCCCGCCGTCACGACTTCTTTTTTTCTCTCCCACGCTTGCGGGCGCGCCTGAAACTGCTTCCCAACAGGATTAAAAATGACCGCAGACTTATCCTGTATTTCTTTTGCAAAAAATGATTTCTGCCCTTGCGTTTGAAAGACAATGCCGTCATTTTTTAAAAGCTGCTTCTCTATCCTCTTTTTTTCTTTCTGGTTCCGGTAAGAATTGCCCGGATTCGAACGAATGGCAACAACTTTTTTGCAAGAAAGCCCAAACGCCGCTGCCGCGATGCGGTTTCCGGCAGATTCTGAAAAAGAAACAATCACATCAGGCGCACACGCACGGCATGCCTGCCTGATCTTTTTTAAATAAGCAAGCCTGCCTGTCACCTGCCCCAAAATGCCCCTATATGGCGCAAAGCCCAAGTTGATTCTTTGAAATTCCATTTTCTGGCAGTATTCCCCGGCAGCTTTCGTATCCGTCATGACAACGGCGCCGCCGCTTTCCCTTAGCGCATTCGCAAGCGTCATGACGACCCGTTCCGCGCCGCCCCGGCTAAGGCTTGAGATATAAAACATGATTTTCATAACAGCGTTTCAAGCCCTTTCTCTATCAATTCCCTGTGTGCGTCGCAGCGGAGCATATTTAGCAGGCAAAGCAGCCTTTTTTTCTTCCGGCGGAACGACCAGCAAATCAGCCGTCTGCCAAACAATTTATCCAGCCGGATAAAAAAGAGCGGCCAGCCCGCCATCTGGTACAGATACCCCATGGATGCTGCCCTGGCAAGCTGTTCGTACTGATGTTCGACAAAGCCCGGCTGCACAATCTGTCTGCTCCGTTCCTGAAACGATTCCATGACGCTTTGCTCTTTTTCTTGCGGCATGGGCGAAAGTTTCCCGCCTTCCCGCGCAAACGGCACATATGCCACACGCAGGGCATCCCCCGCCTCTATTTTTACAAGGACGCTGTGTACGCACAGTGCATCTTCCGGCTCCCCAAACACAAAATTCCCCTGTCCGTAAAGAATATGCGCCCCTTTGTATTCCTCTTTTGCGCCAAGGCAGTGGCTGTGCTGGCACAAAATGACATCCGCACCGGCATCCGCCATCTGGCGGCACATTTTTTGCAGCCCTGGCGACGGATAACGGTATAGCTCCCGCCCGCCGTGGTAAAGCACGATCACGTACCCGCACTGCTCCTTTAATGCGTTAATCTGCGCAAGGCTTTCCGGGACGCTGTATGGATTCGCGCCAGGCGTGTTTTCGCCCGCAATGGAAAATTCCCGGTCGGCACAGGCGTATACGCCGACTTTTCTTCCTTCTTTTTCAAAAATATGCGGCTTTCCCGCTTCTTTTAGCGTATCGCCCGCCCCAATATAAGCAATGCCCTGCTCATCTAAAAGCTCCCTTGTGCGCGAAAGCCCCTTGGCGCCATAGTCCATGCTATGGTTGTTGGCGAGCGTAAGCAGACTGATGTGCAGCGCTTTTAAGCCTTTTACGGCCTCTTCTTTAAAAGAAAGGTGCGGCCCGTCTTTTTGTATCGGCACACCTTCATCAAGAAACGGCCCTTCCATATTAAATACCGTATAGTCGCTTTCTTGCAGCAATGCCAGCAGGGCGGGGTCTACGACGCGTTCTGTCTGGCCTTTGGCAAACAGCCCGCCGTCTGCCCCCACCGGTGCAAGGTCCCCTCCTATGATGATCGTCATATCTGCCATAACATGCGCCTTTCTTTCTTATAGTTTGATCAGACTGCCAAGGTAATACTCATCTTTTTCTGTAAATGCTTCAAAACCGGAGCCGTCATAAAACGTAATCTCCCCAAAATAAATACGGTCATCCGCCACATACCAGTCCACCCGGACATGCCGGATACCCTCTGCCAGTATTTCTGAAAGGCGTAAGAGTTCTTCCAATTTGGCGGGACGCGCCAGCGGCTCTTTTGCGCCGGGAAATCCCGCTTGCACAATGTGGAGGTTGTTCCAGTCACGGTCATAAAAATCCTGTGTGTGCGCCTTATCCTGAAAGCGGTTTTGATGCAGTTCGACCATCCTTGCCCGGCCGGAAAAACATAGCACTTTATAATCTTTTAAATCGCTCCCGGACTCATCCACCATGAATTTTTCAGCGATAATGCGCGGCTTTAGCGACTTATACGGCCATTCCCTGTACGCATTGTAATAATTTCGCTTAAAAGCACGCGCTATCTGCGCGGCTGCGGCCGCTTTGTCAAAAGCCGCTTTGTCCCTGCATAAGATGACGCTGCCGGAATCGTGCGTGCATTTTAGGACAAATGCGTCCGGGAGTGCGTCAAAATCAATGTCTTCAAACCTGTCCCACACGCCGTAGCATGGGATCAAATATTCTTCGCCCAGTTTTTTTGCAATGTAGCTTCGCACTTCGTATTTGTCCACCCAGCCGGCATAGGCAGGATTCCTATCATAAAGTTTCAGCCACTGCAGTTTCTCATTATATTTTTTTGGATGCCGCAAGTTTAACGGCTCCCCCATGCGCCAGCGGTAGAGGATTTTTAAATACCATGCATCCGGCATCCAGTTCAACATGCCTTTTGCCGCAGCCGACGTAAAAAAATATACCGGCTCATGCAGCATCGCCTTAAGTTTTTGCAGCATATCCCGCCTCCTTCCCGCACTGGACGCAATTTAATATCATATGTTATATAACACTTGTCATGTAATGTGCGTGCCACTGCTGGAATACATAAAATGCCCACAGCAGCCGGGAATAGTTTTCTCCCGTGCCGTGCCCCTTATCCCCCGTCTGCATATATTTCCTGACAAACGCATGGACATATTCTGCCTCAAACAGATTCTGGCTTCGCAAATAGGACGTATCGCTATAGGCGAGAAGCTGTTCTTTTAAATTTTCCCGCAGCCACTTATCAAGCGGCACGGAAAATCCTTTTTTGGGGCGTTCTAACAGTTCTTCCGGCACATACTCATAGACGATATCTTTTAAGATTCTCTTTTTTATGCCGTCGTCGTATTTAAATTCGTGCGGCAGCCGGAAGGAATATTCCATGACATCCTTATCCAAAATCGGACAGCGTGCCTCTAAGGAATATTTCATCGACGCCCTGTCAACTTTGCACAAAATATCGCCCGGCAGGTAAGTTTCCATATCTAAGAGCATGCGGCGCATCTGCCAGTTCTCTTCTTCGTATTTTTTTTCTATTTCGTACTTGCAGGGAAGCCCTTGTATAAGCGTCATCCGCTTCGCCAGCGTTTCATACGTATCGCCAAGCTGCGTTTTCGTATCTTCACTGCGGTTTTGCGCGATCACCCGCGCTTTAAATGGCAGCTTTGCAAGGAAACCTGCCTGTTTTAATCCCGGCAGGTTTGCCAGGCGGTACGCAATATCCCCGGCTATATCGAGTTTTTGCGCCTGCTCAATCTTATCATACAAGTTGTAGCCGCAATAAAATTCGTCCCCGCCATCGCCCGAGAGTGCTACGGTCACTTCCTTTTTCGCCATTTTGGCAACGAGCATCGACGGGATCTGCGAGCTGTCTGCAAACGGCTCGTCGTAATAGTGCGGGATGCTCTCTACAAGCGCAAACATTTCTTTTTCATCGATATAGGCCTGCGTATGCTTTGTCCCAAGACGCGCAGCCGTTTCTTTCGCATAGACTGCCTCGTCATATTCTTCCTGCGCAAATCCGATGGAATACGTTTTCACCGGCGACTCCGATATTTCCTGCGCTAACGCCGTAATGAGCGTGGAATCATAGCCGCCGCTTAAAAACGCCCCTACGGGCACGTCAGCGGCCAGCCGAAGCGCCGTTGCCTGTTTTAGGCGCTCTTTTAATTGCGCTTTCGCTTCATCATAATTTTCCACCGGATTGCTTTTTGCTGCACGGTATACCTTTAGCAGATCCCAGTAGGGGTATTTTTCCCACGCCTCCCTGCTGCCTGCTGCTAATACCGGTATTTCCAGTACCGTGCCCGGCTCTAGTTTGTATACGTCTTCATAGATCGTTTCCGGTGCGTTGATGTATCCTTGCGCTAAGTAGCGCGCTAATATGTCCTGCCTTATAACGGCGTGAAAGCCCCGCGCCTCCATAATCGGCTTTAATTCCGAAGCAAACCATACCGTCCCATTTTGCAGGGCATAATAGAGCGGCTTTTTTCCAATCCTGTCGCGCACAAAATATACGGTCTGCGTTTCCCGGTCATAGAGGGCGATCGCAAACATTCCGTTAAACTTATGGATGCAGTCAATCCCCCACTTCTCATAAGCCGCAATGATCACTTCCGTATCGCACGAAGATAAAAACGGATAGTCCGGCAATTCTTTTTTGATTTGGGCAAAATTGTAGATTTCCCCGTTATAGACAAGGCTGATGCGCCTATTTTGCGAGTGCATCGGCTGATGCCCCATCGTAGACAAATCTATGACAGACAGCCGCCGCTGCGCAAAGCCGACAGTATACCCCTGCCTTGCGACATAAATTTCTGCCCCCGCATCATCAGGCCCCCTGTGATGCATCGTATCATTCATCCTGCGAAGATCATCCACCATAATATTTTGTTTTGAAATAAATCCACAAATACCACACATGCGTCCTAATTCTCCTTACCTGCCACACTGGCGCAGCACTTCTAAATAACGGTCTGCCACATCCATTGGATCAAATTTTTCCGCGCTCTTTTTAATCGCCTGCACGTCCCATGGCCACGTTAACGCCTTAGAAAGTTTCTCTGCCAGCATTGTTATGTTCCCATTTTCCACCAAAAACCCGTTTATGCCGTCTTCCACAATTTCCGACGGGCCAATCGGACAGTCATAAGATACGACGGGGATTCCCGCACAAACCGCCTCGATCAAGCAGTTTGGCATCCCTTCATACAAAGAAGACAGCGCCACAACGTCCGCACCGGCATAAACGCACCCGATATCTTTGCGCATGCCCATAAAATGGATGCAATCTGACAATGCCGATTCCATAACCTGTTTTTCCAGCTTCTTTCGCAGCACGCCATCCCCGGCAAGCTCTAAAACAGCGTCAGGATGCTTCTGTTTTACGAGGGCAAACGCCTTAATCAAATGCGCCGGCTGTTTTTGCGGATCCAGCCTGCCGATAAATACGATTTTTTTATAAGCCCGCCCGCTTTTTTTTGTGCCTGTTTCTTTTTGCACGCTTTCTACAACTTTTTGGCTGACGGGATTGTAAATGCAATACAGTTTTTCTTTTTCCACGAGCCCGCGTGCAAGCAGCATCTCGCCCATTGCCTCACACTGCGTAATGACAGCCTCCATCTTGCGCATCTGCTTTTGCTGTTTTTTCAAATAGGCTTCTACTACCGGGGAAACATGGTCTTCCTTGCTTAGGGAGATGTTCACGTTGTTTAACACCCGCAGCGCTATCTTCATCCGTATCAGCCCAAACGTGCGCAGATGCGAGAGGATGATCCCCATTTCATTTCCAAATACAAGCATCGTATCCGGCTTATGCCGCCTGATAAACTTTAGCATCGGCAGCGCGGCATAACGTAAGCGGCTTACGCCAAGTTCATGCACATGGCACCTTTTATCCAACAGATGGGTATTGGCGTCGTTGGAAAGATTGAGCACGGCAATGTGCACTTCATGCCCTTTTTGCACAAATGCATTGGCAAGGCTCACACAGACCCTTTCTGCGCCGCCCACGCCCATAAGCGCGATAAACATATAGATTTTCATTCCAAAACCTTTCTTTTGATAACGATAGTTATTATATTATTAAATTACATAACACCTGTTGTGTAAAAATGTTCATACCATTTGGCCTGTGTCTGTACCGCAAACCCTGCCCTTGTCAGCTCGCCCACGCGATCTTCCCGCACTTTTTCAGGCACGCCGCGCCGCTTAGGCGCACACACGCGCTTTGCCCACGCCTTTGGCGTTTCCGCAAGGGATGCAAACTGCACAAGCTCCGTTACTTTCACTTCTTCGGAAATGTTCTCCGATATGAGGCAGGGAAGGCCTGCTGCCTGTGCTTCTATGACTGTGCCCGGCATTCCTTCAAAACGCGATGGAAAGACAAGATAGTCCATTGCCTGATAATAGCCTGCGGTATTCTCCTGCTTTCCCATGAATTTAACCGACTGTAAAATGCCAAGGCTTTTCGCCTTTTCTTTGACGGCGGGCATCAGGCTTCCCTCCCCGATCAGAAGAAGGACGGCATTTTCTTTATATTGTTTGATCTTTGCAAATATTTCAATGAGAAACTCATGGTTTTTGGCATAGTGGAATCTGCCGACATGGCCGATCACATACGCCTCCTGTAAGCCGAGTTTTTCCCGCATGCTTTCCCGCATGGCGGCATCGTACTTGTATTTTTGCACTTCTATGGCGTTTGGCAGGATTTTGACTTTGCCCGCCCTGACATGCTTTTGCCCAAAGACCGCCTCGCCCGCAAGCCTAGAACACGCCAGGCAGTAGTCCGCCTTTGCGGCAAGCGGCTTTCGCATCCATTTGGTAAGCAGGCCCTTTGGCCCTTTATCGACCCCTGCGCTTCTTGCATGCGCGATTGTCATCGGCACGCCCGCTTTTTTCGCAATTGGCAAATACAGCGATGCCGTGCTTGTCATATGCCCGTGCACCGCCCTAAATTCATGATGCTGCGCAAAAAAATGGCCAAGCAAGCGCAGATAAGCGGCATAATTGCAGACGCGAAAGCGCGGCACGGCATAAATCCTGCCGCCAAGCGCAGCAATTTCTTTTGCGAAAAACCCTTCCTTATCATCATGCACAAGAAAATCAAACTGTACCTTCTCCCTGTCTATTGCGCGGTAAAGCTCCATAATGCGGCTCTCTGCGCCGCCAAGATTGACCCCGCCAAGGACTTGGAGGACCCTGATTGTTTCTGTCATATCCCTCTCCTGTTTCAGTGCGAAAACGCGGCGCGTATCTTGACAATCCAGCGTTTTGCCAAAGCTGCCGCATATTCCTTCGCATTTCCAAAAAAACCCCGCCTTTTATGCGGCATTGCCATGTATGCGGCATAATCCATCGTTTCATTTTCAGCAAAAAGTTTCCGGTAAAAAGCAAAATCGGCTTCTTCCATCGTGTTTGTGTGGACTACAAATGTCGTAACTCCTTTTCCAGAAAGTTTTTTATTTCTTCTTTCGCAGATTGGCAAAAATATCATCTGCTCCCTCTCATACGGCATGCTGCCAAAACCGTCTGTAATATAGCAAAATCCCAGTTCGCGCAGCGCCCTTAGCGTATTTTTATCAAAAGAATGCGCTGGCGGCATAAAGATATTTGTCACAATCCCCTGCTGCCTTAACAATTCCACCCCTGCCGCAAGCAGTTTCTTTTGCTTTTCATACGGCGTCCCCGCAAACTCAGAAAAGCAGTTTAACGGAAATATCCCGGCATTTTGGGACGTATACGTGTGGTAGCAGCCGTGCATGGCGATCATCCAGCCTCTATCCTGCAATGTTTTTATATATTCCCAAAAATCCGCCCGTGGCTTGTCCTTAATAAGATTGGCATCCCGGTTGTCCGGCACGACGCCAAGCAAAGGCGCAATGCCATATTCCTCTAAAATTTTTTGGAACGCATGAAACTTCTCCCAATCCATCTCGGGCGTAATGTCATCCATGCGGACCGCTGCTTTACATCCCATAATGCCTATAAATTCTCCTTATACCAGTCGATCGCTAACGCGATCCCGCTTGCAAAATCGTACTGCGGATCATACCCTAGCAATTTTTTCGCTTTGCCAATGTCCGCGTTAGAATGCTTGATATCCCCGGCGCGGCCAGGGCCAAAGCATGGCCTGATATTTTTGCCAAGCGCATTGCATAGATGTTCATATATGTCAATCAGGTATTCCCTGCCGCCATAGGCGATGTTAAACGCCTCTCCTGCCGCCTCACGCGGCGCAAGGCACGCCTTTAAATTCGCCTCAATGACGTTGTCGATATACGTAAAGTCACGCGACTGCCTGCCGTCCCCGTGAATTGTCGGCGCTTCGTCTTTTAGCAGCTGCTTAATAAATTTGGGAATGACCGCAGCATAAGCGCCGTCAGGATCCTGCCGTCTGCCAAATACGTTAAAATAGCGAAGGCCATACGTGTCCAGCCCGTACAGGCGGGTATACAGCTTTGCGTACTCTTCGTTTGTCCGCTTTGTCAAAGCGTAAGGCGATAGGAGGTTTCCTTCCTGCCCTTCCACTTTTGGCAATACCGGATGGTCGCCATATACAGAAGAACTAGATGCGTAAACGAATTTTTTCACGCCGCACGCCCTTGCTGCCTCTAACATATGAAGCGTCCCCCGGATATTATTTTCCTCATAAAACAACGGCATTTTAATACTTCTTGGAACGCTCCCCCACGCCGCCTGGTGCAGCACATAAGAGACGCCCTCGCACGCTTTTTTGCAGACATCCAAGTCTTTGATGTCGCCTTTTAAAAACGTATAATTTTCCCGCTCCAAAAACGGCGCCACATTTTCCATTTTTCCGGTGGAGAGATCGTCCAGGCAGCGCACTGTATACCCCATACCCGTAAGTGCCTCGCACAAGTTTGAGCCGATAAACCCGGCACCGCCCGTCACAAGGAAAACACTGTCTTTTTCAAATTTCAATTCCCGATATCCCATAAGTCCTCCTGCGTTTTGCGTATTCATAACATTCTAACAGCAGCAGCAAGCCGCTAATGTAAAATATGGCAAAGTTGTAGACCATATAGCGGGAGAGGCACTGGATCATAATAGACGTCCCAAAAACCGTGCCGCATATAAGAAGCAGCGTAATGAGCATAAACTTTGCCGCCCTGCTTTCCCTCTCCTGCCTAAGGCGCACAATGCAAATCGCCACAGCCGCCAAATACATAATGGCCGCATAAATGTTTAACACCGGATGCACAACTGCAACCGTCCTAATAAACCCGACCACGGCAAGCGCGGCGTAATTTTTCAAAAACCTTGGCAGTGCCTTTGGCAAAAGTGCCCGCATCAGGCTGTCTGCGACTTCATCCGTCGTAATGCGAAGCAGCATAAAATCCGAAGCATCGATCCCCCTCGTCCTGTCTAAATAGGCATCGTTTGCTATTGTAAAATATTCAAAATTGATATCTTCATGGACAGACTCCGAATGCAGCGCCCTGTTTATGATGCCGCTTCCCGCATAGCGGTAAGTCGCCCCGTTTTCCTCCATTGCATCATACACTTCATAAAACAATTCCCGCAGCCCTATATCCGCGATCTCCTCCCCGTATTCCTTATCGGATACGTACAAAACGTTGGCAAGCATCATCGCCTTGCCGGAAACCGTGCTGACAAAATAGCCTTTCTCCAAATAATTATACAGCTTTACCGTATAACTGCGTCCGATAAACGCGACAGCAAGCAAACCGGCGGCTGCCAGAATGCCCGCATATTTTTTTTTTGGCAAAGCCTCTAGCGCAAATACGGCCGCCCACACGAAAAGCAGCACCATCATCTGTCCCCGCATCAGCGATAAGAAGAGCGCAAGCAGGAAACTGGCCGCCTTGTTTTGGCGTTGATCTTCTTCCTGCCAGACCGCTTTTAAAAGGAACATGACAAACAGCAAAAACAAAGGGATCGTAAATCCCTCTGTCAAAATGGCGTTTGTCATAATCAGGCCGGACTGCGCAAACAGCGGCGTCATAAGGTACGGCGCAAGCAGTGCGCCAAGCACCAAAAACGAAACGCTCCAGTGGGGCGCATAGGCAAGCCGGATAAAACGCCAGAACAAAAAGACTGCAGCCGCCGTCACTGCATTTTGCAAAAACACAAGGACTTTCGCATAATGCGGCGTTATAAAACGCAAAATCTGTATGAGCAGGGAATACGCCGGTTCCCTTGTGACGAACTGGTGTTCATACTGGTACGTATCGCCCGCCCGCATTACGGGAAACGCCAAAAACAGATAACCGAAAAACCCAAGCAGCGCCGCCGCCACAATCCAGTCTGCCCTCTCCCATTGCAAATGGCCTTTTTTCCTCATTTATAATCTCCAATAAATATAGTCCCCGGCCTGATATTGTTTTTTCTCAAGCAGCCCCTTAATATCAAGCAGGACTTTCTTTTCATTGCCAGCCCTGAAAAATCCGGCAATGTCGCTTCTGGAAAGTTTCAAAAACGCATCGTGCGCCACTGCGATGATCACGGCATCCATGTCCTTAATATCGCTCATGTCCACAAATTTTATACCATACAGATGCCACGCTTCCGCCGCGTCTGCCGTTGTATCCGACACGATCGGCTCAATGCCATATTCGCGCAGTTCTTTTACAATGTCAATGACTTTCGTATTTCTCGTATCGGGGCAGTTTTCCTTGAAAGTAAAGCCAAGTATCGCGACGCGGGCGTGCTGTACCTGGATATCGGCCCGGATAAGGTTTTTTACGGCACTCTCTGCCACATACTTTCCCATGTCGTCGTTGATCCGCCTGCCGGATAAAATGATCTGCGAATGATAGCCAAGCTCTTCCGCCTTATAGGTCAGGTAATACGGGTCCACGCCAATGCAATGCCCGCCGACAAGGCCGGGGAAAAACTTTAAGAAATTCCATTTCGTCCCCGCCGCCTCTAACACGGCTTTCGTGTCAATGTCCATCCTATGGAAAATCATGGAAAGCTCATTCATAAAAGCGATATTGATATCCCGCTGGCTGTTTTCAATGACTTTGGCAGCTTCTGCAACTTTGATGGACTCCGCACGGAATACTCCCGCCTCCACAACAAGCTCATACATTTTCGCAATTTCTTCTAACGTTTCCGCATCCATGCCTGATACGATTTTCGTAATCGTTTCTAAACGGTGCACTTTATCGCCCGGATTGATGCGCTCCGGGGAATAGCCCACTTTAAAATCCACGCCGCAGCGCAGGCCCGATTCCTGCTCTAGGATCGGCACGCATATATCTTCCGTCACCCCGGGATAGACCGTAGACTCATAGACGACGATCGACCCTTTTGCCAGGTTGCGCCCGACAACGGCACTCGCGCTCTCTACCGGGGACAGATCCGGCGTATGGTCGGCATTTACCGGCGTTGGCACCGCAACGATATGGAATTTCGCTTCCCTAAGTTTTGCCTCATCTGCGGTAAATTCCACTGCCGTAGCGCGGATGACTTCGTCTCCGACTTCCCTTGTCGGATCTATGCCCGCACGGTATAACGCAATCTTTTCCGCATTGACGTCAAAGCCGATGACCGGAATTTTTTTTGCAAAAGCTACCGCGATCGGCATCCCGACATAACCTAGCCCCACAAGGGAGAGCTTTTCTTCTTTGTTTACGATTTTATTATATAAACTCATAACAATCTCCTTTTTTGCTGCCGCTGCTTTTCTATTTCCTTTAAGTATAAAGCAGTTACAATCTTCCTGTCAAATTTTTCCTCTATCCAAAGCCTGCCCTGTCTTCCCATCTTTCTGCGCTGCTCTTTAGAAAGCAGCAGCATTTTTCGCAAAACCGCGCACAGTGCATCGGCATTTTCCGGCGCAAAGCCAAACCCTGTTTCCCCTTCCACAAAAGTTTCCGCGCATCCTGGGACATTTGATGCCGCCACGGGCCTTCCCGCAGCAGCCGCTTCTAACAGGACGTTTGACATCCCTTCATGGTACGACGGATGGACGATGATGTGGCTTTCTTTCATAAAGCGGTGTACCTCGTTTGTATGGCCGAAATAGCAAAGCACCCCGGCAGCCTCAAGCTCCTTGATTTTTCCTTCATATTCCGTGCGCGTTTCTTCTTCATACTCTCCGACAAGATGGAATTTCACGGAAGGAAATTCTGCCGTAATCCGCCTTGCGGCTTCTAAATATTCCCGGATGCCTTTTTCCTTCATAATGCGGATGACCGCCAAAAATACGATGCCTGATACCTCGGAGGGGTATTCTTCCAATGTATGTTCTAATAGATTCACGCCCGATCCTGGCAAGTTTGCAATACGCGCACAGCGCAGCCCGTTTTGTACCATAAACTGCCTGTTTCTTTCATTTTGGAAAAAAACGGCAGACGCTTTTTTTAACGCAAACGCATACAGCCTTAAAAGCAGCCTGCTAAAGAGCGTCCCGCTCTCTATGGCCGTCCCAAGCCCCGTAATGTTGGCAATGTACTTTCTGCCAAGAAGCCTTGCCGCAATGCCGCCGTAAATGTTTGGCTTAATCGTATAAGTCAAAATACAGTCCGGCTTTTCTTTTCGCAGGATGCGGCAGTATTGCAAAAACAGCTGGAAATCTTTTAGGGGATCCATGCCCCGCCGGTTCAGCCCTACTATGATAAGCCGCACGCCAAGTGCCTCTATTTTCGCGCAGTTTTCATCTTCCGGCATACAGGCAAGGATCTCATGCCCTTGCTCTTTCATCGCCACAAGCAGCTCTTTACGGAATAAATACAGCCCATTTGCATAATTTGTCATGATCAGTACTTTCATTTGCTATACCTTCGTGATGACAACACTGTCATACATCATCATCATAATGTTTTCTTCATAATCGCCAATCTTTCTCTCGTTTTCTATTTTCTTTATATTGTTGGCTATGAGCTTTGGGAAATCCACGCCCGCGCCAAACGCATGCAAATACGCGCCGCCAAAACGCGGGTTGATCTCCGAAAGATAATAAATGCCGTCTTTGTAAAAAAAGTCCATGTCCACCGGCCCATTAAACGACAGGAGCGAAACGATTCTGTCGATAAACGAAAACAATTCTGGATCTTTAAAAGAAACTGTCTTGTTTGCACCCCCGATCGTTGTGGACAATTTTTTCTTGGAAAAAGCACTGACCGCCTGATGGCTTACCGTATCAATATAAACATCAGCATCCAAATCCAGCCCTTCCATCAATTCCTGTATCATCAGGCTCTCGTCCCGCTTTTTCAAAAAGCGCAGCTCCTCCATGTCAACCGCCTTTCCTGCGCCAACACTCCCGCTGCCTGTGCGCGGCTTTACAAAGACGGGAAACGCAATTTCCCCGGCCGCCAGCGCTTTTTCAAATTCTTCCAATTCCATATAAGTTTTTGCGGTAGGAATCCCATACTTTGTCAAAAAACAATACATTTCATATTTATCAAAGCAAAGCCTGGCCGTTTCTTCATAAGGCGCCAGCACTTGCACGCCAAGTGCCTCAAACGCCTCCCTATGCTTCGCTAAAATCATAATCTCTGGATCGATCAGCGTCGTCACCGCGTCAATCTTTTCTTTCCTGCAAATATCTAAAACCGTGTCTAAGTATGCATCTTCATGGATGAGCGGCACCTGATACTTCTTATCGGCAAAAAACAGCGCAGGAGCTGCCTGGCTGTTGTCTGTGGCGACAATCGTCACGCCCTCCCCTAAAGACTGTTTGAAATTTTTCAGCAATTCGCATCTTCTGCCCGCACTGCAAAATAAAATATTCATTCTTACACCCCTCTGCCGTCTTCCTTCGTGCCCGTGAATGCTTCCATCGTCGCACTGCCTTCGCTGTGGATGCCTTCCCTTTTTAAGACCGTTGCAACGGTTTTGAAAAGAATTTTCAAATCGCCCAAAAATGTAATGTTCTGCGCATATGCCACATCCAGGTCAAACCGCTCTTCCCAGCTTTGCGCATTCCTGCCATTTACTTGCGCAAGCCCCGTAAGCCCCGGCCGCACACTGTGGCGCTTTTTCTGATGCGCATTATAAAGCGGCAGATACTTGACTAATAGCGGCCTTGGCCCTACAAGGCTCATCTGCCCAAGCAGGATATTCCAAAACTCTGGCAGCTCATCTAAGCTCGTGCTGCGAAGCATCTGCCCAAACGCCGTCATGCGCTCCTCATCCGAAAGCAGTTCTCCCGCCTTGTTTTTAGCGTCCGTCATCGTCCGAAATTTATACAGTTTAAAAATTTTCTCGTCTTTCCCCGGCCTCTCCTGGCAAAAGATTACCGGGCTTCCTAGTTTTATCCGGACAAGCACCGCCACGGCAAAATAAATTGGCATAAGAAAAACCAGCACCGCCGCCGATACGAAAATATCCAAAATCCTCTTTACACAATTACGATACATGACGCTTGCCGCCTCCGGTTTTTTGTATTGACCGTTTAAGTCAACATTGTGTGTCAGGCATGAAACAGCTCCCGGATAATGTTTATGATCTGCTCCATATCCCCGGGGGTATTTTTAATGTCGCTTGGCAGGCATAGCCCCCTTGCAAAAATGTCCGCGCTTACGCTGCTTCCATCGTCGTTATGCGCAAAAAACCCGCACTGCGCAAATACCGGCTGTAAATGCATCGGCTTCCAGACCGGCCTGGATTCTATATTGTATTTTTCCAGCGCGTCAATGGCCATATCCGGCGTCACGCCGCTTTCTTTCGCAATTACGATGCCCGAAAGCCAGTTGTTTGCATCCGCGTCTGGATTCATCGGATTCATCGAAATTGCCGGGATATCCGCAAACGCTTCCTGATACTGTTTGTAGATCGCCTGTTTTTTTGCGATATGCGCCGCTAAGTGCAAAAGCTGCCCCCTGCCGATCCCTGCGGTAATATTGGACATCCGGTAATTGTACCCAATCTGGGAATGCTCATAATGCCTTGCCGGATCCCTTGCCTGTGTCGCAAGGAAACGAGCCTTTGCAATGCCTTCCCCGTCATCTGATACGAGCATGCCGCCGCCGGAAGTCGTAATGATCTTATTGCCGTTAAAAGAATACACGCCGTATTTCCCAAACGTCCCGGTCTGCCTGCCTTTGTAGCGCGAGCCTAGCGACTCTGCGGCATCTTCTATGAAAGGAACTTCATATTCCGCGCAGATTGCCAATATTTCATCCAATTTTGCCGGCGTCCCGTACAGATGTGCGCCAATGACCGCCTTTGGGCGAAGGCCCGATGCAAACGCTTTTTTTAACGCCTTTGGCGAAAGATTCCATGTATCCGGCTCTGCGTCAATAAATACCGGCACCGCTTTTTCATAGCAGATGGGGTTGCACGTTGCCGCAAATGTCAGGGAGGAAGAAAAGACAACATCCCCCGGCTGTACGCCAATCAGCCTAAGCGCCAAGTGGATTGCCGCCGTCCCCGCGCTAAGCGCTGCCGCATGCCCAATCCCCGCATACGCCGCCATCTCTTTTTCAAATGCATCCACATTCGGCCCAAGCGGCGCGACCCAGTTCGTATCAAACGCTTCCTGCACAAATGCCTGCTCTTCCCCGTGCATTGTCGGAGAAGATAGATAAATTCTTTTTGCTGCCATGGCGCAACCTCCTCTTACACCTTCCTAACGGTTAACTTTTTATCTTATAAGTCGGTACGATCTCTTGTAGCAACGGCCTGATGTCTTTGCATTCTTCCTTGGCTTCTTCCTGAAGCTCCTTTAGTTTTACAAAAAACTGCATCTCGTCTAATTCGATCGGCCTGCCGATATGGATCAGGCGGTTGTCCGTATCCTGCATCCCTTCTTCGTCCATCAAAAGCTCCTCATAGAGCTTCTCGCCCGGCCGCAAGCCCGTAATCTGTATTTCAATATCTTCCCCGACTTTAAAGCCCGACAGCCGGATTAAATTCTTTGCCAGATCCATGATTTTCACCGGCTCGCCCATATCCAGGACGAAAATCTCACCGCCTTTTGCATAGGCGCCTGCCTGCAGCACGAGGGAAACTGCTTCCGGGATCGTCATAAAATAGCGGATGATTTCCGGATGCGTCACCGTCACCGGGCCGCCCGCCTCTATCTGGCGGCGAAAGAGCGGGATGACGCTGCCATTGCTGCCAAGCACATTGCCAAAACGGACCGCGACAAATTCCGTATCATAATGCTTATTGTAAGTTTGCACGATCATCTCACAGATGCGCTTGGAAGCACCCATGATATTGGTCGGATTGACCGCCTTATCCGTAGAGATGAGGACAAATTTCTTCGCACCGTAAAAAGCCGCCGCCTGCGCTGTTTTCCACGTTCCAAATACATTGTTTTTAATCGCTTCATTCGGACTGTCTTCCATAAGCGGCACATGCTTGTGCGCCGCCGCGTGGTAGACGATATCCGGCCTGTATGTTTCAAAAATGGTGTTCATCCTATTCGTATTCCTGACAGAGCCAATTAAGACGACAAGCTGCATCGTGGGGTATTTTTCTTTTAATTCCTGCTGGATGTCATAGGCATTGTTCTCATAAATATCCAATATGATAAGCTCTCTTGGGTTATGGCTTGCAATCTGCCTGCAAAGCTCGCTGCCAATCGAGCCGCCGCCCCCTGTGACAAGCACGGTCTTATTTTGCACATACCCAAGGATCGAATCAAGGTCCACATGGATCGGCTCCCTGCCAAGAAGGTCTTCCACTTCCACGTCGCGCAGTTTGCTAACGTCCACTTCGCCATTGACAAGCTGGTACATGCCCGGCAGGGTACGCAGCTTGCAGTCCGTTTCCTGGCATACCTGCAAAATCTCTTTGATGACGCTTCGCGGCGCGGAAGGGATTGCGATGATGATTTCATTGATCCCATACAGGTGCGAGGCTTCCACGATTTTATCCCGGCCGCCTTCCACACGGATGCCCTGGATGTAGCGGCCCCATTTGCCCTCATCATCGTCAATGATGCATTTGATGACCATGCGGCTAAACGTGCTTGATACAATTTCTTTGATGATGACATTGCCCGCATCGCCCGCGCCAACGATCATCACATTCGTCCCGTTCTTCCTGTTGATCCTCCGATGCCGCAGCCCCCGGAAAAACCGGTAGGAAAACCGGTTGGCAAAAGTAAAGACGATCAAAATGAGCGCAAAAGAAAAATAATAGCTTCGCGGCACCCGCCTGTTTGTCAAAAGCAGCCCAAGCCCCTGCACCGCAGACGCCGCAAGGCAAGCCGTCACAATATTTTGCAATTCCGTCACGCTCGCAAATTTCCAAAGGCTATGGTAAAGGCGCAGTATATAAAAAACTGCGATTGTAATGAGAATCGTATACGGCAGAAAGCTGACGACAGATTCCAAAAAGTGCGGCGCAATCTCCCCATAGTGGAAATCATACCGCCAAAGCAGCGCCAAAATGGATGACGCCCAGATTGCAAAAATATCATACGCTACAAGAAAGAGCCTTCTTGATATTAACGTGTAATTGATGGATTGTAATGTTTTATTCATGTTTTTGTTCATGGTATGCCTCGCGATGGAACGCTTATCGTTCCTGCTGCTTTTGTCTAATCTGTTTCCGCTTTTTAAGCGGCTGCATGATAAGCGGCGCCTGTACTGCCAAGAACGCAAATCCTAACGGGATGCACGGATGGAATACCCACTCGACAACACCGGTCATGCCAAACGCCAGTATGATGATCATCGGAAATACGGCATACGCGTCCTTTTGCCTTCTTGCCACATAATAATGCACTGACTTTATGCCAGAAAGCAGGTAAAATACGAAAAATAGCACGCCAAACGGAATGCCATGGTCATAGGCAGCCTGCAGATACGTATTGTGCGCATGCGCTATCTGTGGATCTGCCTGCATTGTCGGATGCCCTGCAACAGTCAGGCTGTCCCAATACAGTTTCCACGTATCCCGCCGTCCGTTAGAATAATCTTTGGCGGCATCTTCATAATCCGCTTCCCCTAGCTGGCCTAGCGGATCCGTCTGCGCTTGCGCATCCTGTGCGTCCGCTATGTCTGTGGCATCTTGTGCCGTTTCATTTTCAGACAGGGAAGCCGCCGCCTGTTCTTTTTTGCGAAACAGGTCCTGCCACGTAATCTCATCCGCATTCGTGGAAATTCTGTTTAGCATCAAATCCAAAAACTTTGGAAACGTAATGTAAAGATCGGAATCCATCGGCGTTTCCTCTGTGATCATCAGCGCAAATTCCTCTATCTGTGTCCTTTGCGGCTGCATGGCCGCTGCCGGGATGATTCTTGCCGCTGTAAAGCAGGCGGGCAGGCACCAGATTATCGAAAGGAGCAAAAAACCAAGGCGTTTCCCGCCTTCTAGCAGCATAAAACGCAGCCTTTCGCCAAGCGGCGCACCTTCCTCTTTTGCAAAAAAGGCGGTAAAAAAACTGACGGATACAAAAATAACTGAAATTGCCGCAATGCCAATCCTAGATACCGCCATCAGCAAATAAGAAACCGTAACGCCAAGCATCAAAAGCCTTGGCAGGAAATTTCTTTTTTCCGCAGCCAGAAACTTCGCAAACGCCGCACAAACGACAAGGATCAGATACATGCCCGTCACCGTCACCGTATGGAAATACATCGGATACCGGTTGTAGCGGTAATAATGGTACGGCCTGTGCACAAGGCAGTATGCGGCCAGCATTATAAAACTTATTATAATACCATCTGCCAGATTTTTCATTATATTTTTCGGATTGCCAGAAAAAATATAGGCAAAATAAAACAGCGCAAACGGGATCACCGCCTTAAATACCCAGCTCCTCTCATTGCGCCAGATGATCAAAAGCGCAAACAGCAGCACGATAAGCAGCGCATACGATACGCTGCATGCCATCCTTCGTTTCTTTCCCCGCGCATGGCTGCGCACTATGCTGCAGACGCCAAGCAGGACGCCGCAAAGGATTGCCGCCCCAAAACAGCCAAAAATCCAGGCAGAAGCCTCTTTCTGCCCCTGCATATCAAGGGCATTCCCATAATGGCAGCACGCCAGGATGGCACCGGCAAACGCAAACTTCTGAAGATGGCAGATAAAAAGCGCAGCTTTCGCCGCTGCCGTTTTTGGCATCCGCATCTTTATCCAGCCATCTTTGCGGTAAATCAGGTACAGGCACGATGCCGCTAAAATCAGGATGCCAATCTCCAACACAACAATGTTGACAATGCTTTTCGTAAACATCTGCAGCGGCCCGATCATGATAAACGCCGCTAAGGAAACGGCCGCCGTAATTGCCGCAGCGTCTGTCTGCAGCAGCGGCCGAAGCGGCACTTCCAGCTTCAGGCGGCATATTTTGCAAAACAGTTCGACTAACGCGGCAAGCACTGCGCTTGCAAGCACGCACAAAAGCGCGAGTAACAGCGCATCCTGCCAGACAAACGGCGCTTTGTACTCATAGACTGTCAACAGGCTCTTTCCTTCCTGCAATAAACTATCATAATAAGTTTCCAGGCTTTCCGGCGTTTTGGGCTGCTCTTTTGCATAGGCAAGGACAAGCGGCTCTGCGGGTGCGCTGACAAGATAATAATACCGCTCTCCTGCCGTAAACGAAAGCAGCTGCGTTGGTATTTGCGCATAGCCCGGATAGCTTTTTCCCGCAAGCAGAACATCCTGTGCGGAAATAATTTCCAGGTTTTTATTAAAAATGACAACGTTAAGCACAGCCGTATTGCTATCGTCTAACTCGCTTGCAATGTAGACGTGAATCGCCTGTAAATCTGCATAGCGCGGCACAAACGTCTGCTGCGCCTTTAACAGGGCATCGACAGGGCCGGACAGTTCTTCCGCTTTATCGCTGCTGCCTGATTTTTCCGTATGTTTGATTCTGCCAAGCGGCCATGCCAGCAGGGAGAGCGTAAGCATGCATATGAGCACGCTGATCCCGGCCGCAGTGCTGACTTTGATCTTTCTCATCCTAATTGGTCCTATTATTTATATTGTTTATATTATTTGCTTTGTTCCTTCTGTTTCCACATATCCCTGCCTGTGCCAAACCAGAGAAAAAGCGCCATCATGGCAATCCACGCGTCATACATCAGGATATTTTCTATCCCTAACGCCGTCCGGTAGCAGTAAACCGCCATCGTAGAATACATCGGAAACGTCTGCCCTTTATAATGCAGAAAAAGGTTTTCCGCAAGCTCCACTTTGCCGGTATCCGCAAACAAAACCTGTATGCCCGCATTCTGGCAGCCGGAAACTTCTATCGTATAATAGTATTGACTTCCTTTCTCCACTTTAACCCCAAGCGGGAGCATATGGTACATTTTCTCTTCAAATGCAGCAACCGGCTCTGTTGCAGCCGCCACTATTTCCCCGTCTATATTATAAAGCGTCAGCGTCAGGCTGCCTTCTTCTTCCGGCGAGGATGCCGCGCCCCGTGCAATTTTGATCATAATGCCTTCCAAATAGGCAAAAGACGGCACAAATGCCTGCCCGTAGACGGCATCGTCCCGCACGGCTTCTGAAAGGATATGCTGCGTGGCCCTGCTGCGGGATTCTTTCTTTAGCGTAATAACCCCGGCCGGCCAGATGCATGCCATGCACAAGATGGCCGCTGCCACAAGCATTGCCGCTCTTACTGTGCGCCCGTGGCTTGGTTTGTTTTCCTTACCCTTTTCTTGTAATGCGGTAGATTTCAAATTCATCATGCTCAATCCCATAATTTCCCATATATTCCTGCGTCAGCCCATATTCTTCAAAAAGCGAGGCGGGCAGGTATTCGAAATTATACGTATTCATATACCATATTTCATCATAATCGCTCCCAAAATCCATATCGCCTATATAGACAAGCCTTTCGTCTGGAAAATAATACCGGTAAATAAACCCGTAATCTTTCCAGTTATACAAAACAACATCATTTTCCCCAAGATGCGTTTTAAAAAATTCCTCTGTCTTGGCAGTCCGTGCCGCCTTATACTCTTCCCTGTAAACATCTTTGTATTCCACTATGGCAGACGTGCACAAAAAAATGCAGACTGCGGCAAGCACAGGCGGTTTTACATAGCGAAACGCGAGCGCAAACGCCAGGTACAAAAGCCCCATCGCCGGAAAGACATAACGCCCTAAATAAACGGGACGCACAATCTTAGAAACAATGACGCCAGCCGCCGTTGTAAGAACCGGCACGAGAATGCACAAAAGCGCATACACATCCTCTGTTTCCCGGCTGCGGACAGCGCTTATGATAAGCGTCAAAACCGCGATGGCAGACAATGCGGCATATAGATACGTACTATACGGCGTATCAGTTTCAAACGCCCAATCCACATAGCCAAGCACGGTCTTTATGCCAATTTCTGAAATCCAGTAACGGCCTGATACTGCGGTAAGCTGCTTTAGCAGCACAAACAGCCACGGAAGGTACAAAAGCACTGACGCAGCCGCCATCGCAAACCAGCGGGAGAGCAGTTCTTTCTTTTGCAAAAGGCAGACAAGCAAAAATATGCCATACAAACACGCCACTGCAGCAAGGGTAAAATACTGGCAGTATGCCGCCGCTGTTCCCGCAAGCGCCATGACGGCTAAATCCCGCCATCTGTTTTCCAGGTAAACTTCGTAAGCATAAACACCGCAGGCCGTAACAAAAAACAGTGCCCAGGAATACATTCTAATCTGTACCGCAAATGTAAAAGTACGCGGCATGCATCCTATCATCATAATAAACAGCACTGCCACCGTATCCCCAAACCGCTTTCTGATTTTTGACGCGCCAAGCATCATCGTAAGCAGTACCGGTATTATGACAACGATCTTTTGTGCCTGCAGCGACTTGCCAAACAAAACTTGTCCGAGTTTTGCGATCAAATAATAAAGCGGCGGGTGCACATCCCCGGCCGTTCCCTTAATAATGCCCCATGCACTATTTTGCAAAAGCTCCATCGTAAAGGCTTCGTCTGTCCATATGTTGTTGTTAAAAATAAGCGTCACGCACACTGCAGC
>QLIP01049488.1_pt1 | contig 48639 bp, 38 predicted proteins | sample 1769771 | NCBI WGS metagenome assembly QLIP01 (sample SAMN09428762, study PRJNA476227) | Gut metagenome, whole genome shotgun sequencing project. | isolation source: cecum | host: Rhizomys sinensis | place: China: Jinsha town of Minqing, Fujian Province | collected 2013-09-23 | reverse complement strand
CAAAACCTTTTGGTGTTCTGGTAAGTTATGGTGTTCTGGTAAAAAAAGTTATGGTGTCACATGCTTGAAAGCATGTGTTCCGTGTTGCGCTTCCAAGCAGGACAGTTATTTAAACACTTTGCATAGAATTAAATCAAAGATAATGAATGTTTTGCGAGGATAAAGTTGTCATTAATAACACACTGATTTTTAGCTTGCTTTGCAAGCGCGCAGATGTGACGGGATAAAAACGGGATTTATAAAGCAACCAATTTCTTCCTCTCATTCCGACAACCCCATCCCGTTCCCATCCCGTCTCATCTGCGTTCGTTGCTAAGCAACGAAAACAATCTGCGTGTCATAAAAACTTATATTCAGTGTTTGATTAAAACAAAATTTTGAAGGTGCGTCTGAAGGCGCCTATGTAATGTGACATGCTTAAAAGCATGTGTTCCGTGTCGCGCTTGGAAGCGCAACGTCCATGACGAAGATGCCCGCTCCGACGCACGGCTAAGCGGGTAGCAAGGCGGGTGGCTTTGTCATGGAGGACATGCTTCCAAGCATGTCGTTATGGTATACTGTTCTAAGCAAAACCTCTTGGTGTTCTGGTAAAGTTATGGTGTTCTGGTCTAAACAACAAAAAGTGTTCTGGTCAAAACATTTGTGGTGTTTTGGTTTTAATGGCTTGTGGGGTTATGGTGCGGGGGTGAGGAGGTCGGCTACGATGAAGGTGGAGCCGCCCACGTAGAGGAGGTCGGTCGGCGCGGCGTCGGCCAGTGCCGCAGCATATGCCTCGGCTACCGTCGGGTAGCTACGTCCGCGCAGCCCTTTGCGCTCGCAGAGAGCCGCAAGGTCTGCGACCTTCATGGCTCGCGGTATCGCGGCCTGCGTCAGATAGTATTCCGCATCGGCGGGGAACATATCCAGGATGTGTTCCACATCTTTGTCGGCCACGAAGCCCATCACGATGCGCAACGCGCCTCGGCGCGCGGCACGAATCGCCGCGAGGCGCGGCAGATTGTAGCGCAGTCCCGCTTCGTTATGCCCGGTGTCGGCTATCGCCAACGGTTCACGATTAACGCGCATCCAGCGTCCGCGCAGTCCGGTGAGTTGTTCGACCTCAGCAAATCCTTGGCGCTCTGCCTCAGGACTTATCTCGATGCCCATGGCGCGTAGTTGCGCTATGATGTGCAGGGCGGTGTTGATGTTTTTGCGTTGGTATTCGCCCCCCAATGCACAGTAAAATGTGCCTAATGTTGCACTTTTACACTCCATTCCCCATTCGGGCGCGGGTTGGCAACTTTCGAGTAGCGGGTGGCGGTAGGCCTCAATGATCGGTGCACCAACTTCGGCGGCGCGTGCGCGGAACACGGCCTCGACCTCCGGCTCGGCTTCGCCTATCACCACCGGGATCCCCTCTTTGATGATGCCGGCTTTTTCGGCGGCTATCTGGGGCAGTGTCGATCCGAGGAATTGTGTGTGGTCGAACGAGATGTTGGTGATGGCCGTGAGTATGGGGCTGATGATGTTGGTGGAGTCGAGGCGTCCACCCATGCCGACCTCTATTACGGCATAGTCGACCTCCTGCTTGGCGAACCATTCGAATGCCATCATCATGGTGAGTTCGAAGAACGATGGGCGGTCGCCCTCGTAGTTCCCTTCGCGCCATCGGCGCACGAAGTCTACGACCGCCTCTTGCGGTATCATCTCGCCGTTGACGCGCATCCGCTCGCGGAAGTCGACCAGATGGGGCGATGTGTAAAGACCCACTTTGTAGCCGGCGGCCTGAAGCACGGCTGCGGTGAGATGCGACGTACTGCCTTTGCCGTTGGTGCCGGCAATGTGGATGGCGCGGAAGCGACGATGCGGATTGCCGAAGTGATTGTCTAAGGCTTCGCTGCGCTCCAGCCCCGGCTTATAGGCCGCGGCACCGACGCGCGAGAACATCGGAAGTTGAGAGAAGAGAAAGTCGAGCGATTCTTTGTATTGCGTGTTCATTGTTGTTGAGTTTTTGCATTGAAGTTATTTAAACAACTTCTCTACAGTCCATAGATTAGGTAGCCGCTAAGACCGGCCAGTATTATAATCAGAATTGGGTGTAGCTTTATTGTTTTCTTTTTGAATTTTATGGGGAAGTAGACAAGGCAGAAGGCCACGGCACAGATGGCGATGTTGGTCCAGAGTTGCCATGAGATGCCTTGCGGGTTGAAGTTGGCTTTATTCATGAGCATGATGGCAGCCGAGGCTATAAGCCCGACCACCACGGGGCGCAGTCCGGCAAAAACGGCCTTGATGGCGCCGCTCTGCTGATGACGACGTATAAAATGTGCACTTTTGAGCACTAATATGAAGCTGGGGATGGTAACGGCGAGCGTGGCGAGTATGGAGCCGAGCACGCCCCAGAAGGGGGAGGCGAGTGCGGGGTCGACGCCGGCCGGCGCAACGTAGCCGATGTAGGTGGCCGAGTTGATGCCGATCGGACCGGGCGTCATCTGCGAGATGGCCACGATGTCGGTGAACATTGTTTCGGACACCCATCCCGGGTCGACTACGGCTTTCTCAACGAGCGACAGCATGGCGTATCCGCCACCGAAGCCGAAAATGCCTATCTTCAGGTAGGCCCATATAAGTTTGAAATATATATCCATGGCGATTATGCAATTCTATTCGAAGTACTATTGAAGTTTAAACAACTTCATTCTTTAGGCGTGATCTTCTGACTCTTTCGACGTGGCAACCACCAAGCAAGAAAGCCACCCAGGCCGCCGAGCACGATGAAGAGGATCGGGTTGGAGATGAAGCCGAGGTCGAGCGAGATGAGCAGTGCCACCAGGAGCGGGATCCAGACGGTGCGCCATGTCAGCTTGGCGGCACGCGCCGAGGTAATGACCGGGGCTATGATAAGCGCCACTACGGCAGGACGTATACCCATGAATATCGACGAGATTACGCGGTTGTTCTTAATCATGTCGGGCGTGAGGAAGATTGCGATGGCCAGGATGATTAGGAAGGAGGGGAGGATGGTGCCGAGTGCGGCATAGATGCTGCCGCGTGTGCCTCCAATCTTGTCGCCTACCGTAGTTGCGATATTCACGGCCAGGATACCGGGCATGCTTTGTGCCACGGCCAGAAGGTCGAGAAAGTCATCGCGCTCAATCCAGTGATGCTTATCCACAATCTCGCGCTCGATGATGGATATCATGGCCCAGCCGCCACCGAAGGTGAAAGCGCCAATCTTAAAAAATGTGGTGAATAATGACCAGTTTTCCGATTTCATACCAGAGAAATGTTTGAACAACTTCGTTATTTGTATAAACAAATTATAGCGGGGAGAGTATGCAAAATTAATAAAATTTTAGCGAAAAATAGTGTCAAATTAAACAAACTCGGGGGTTGTTTGTTAACAAATAATAAAACACGAGGCATTATGGATATAATAACAAGGATAGGAAGGAAGCTGAAGGCGGTGGTTCGATTCTATGTCGACGGATTTCGGTCCATGACAGTGGGGCGAACGCTATGGGCGATAATATTGCTCAAACTCTTTGTGTTTTTTGTTATACTCAAGCTTCTATTCTTTCCCAACTTATTGAAGCGCGACTATGACAACGACCGGGACCGCGCCTCGCATGTGCGCTCGGAACTAACTGAGAAGAAGTAAATAAAAAATCTAATGCTTATGAATGATTTAGCATCTGTAGTTGATTGGTCAAGAATGCAGTTTGCATTGACCGCGATTTATCACTGGCTGTTTGTGCCTCTTACTCTCGGACTGTCGGTGATTGTAGCCATTATGGAGAGTATCTATCTTCGTAAGGGCGATGAGAGTTGGAAGAAGGCTACTAAGTTTTGGATGACTCTTTTCGGCATTAATTTTGCTATTGGTGTTGCCACCGGTCTGATTCTGGAGTTTGAGTTCGGTACGAACTGGAGTAATTATTCCTGGTTTGTGGGCGATATTTTCGGAGCCCCGTTGGCCATCGAGGGTATTCTGGCCTTCTTCCTGGAGTCGACTTTCGTGGCCGTCATGTTCTTTGGTTGGGATAAGGTGAGTCCGAAGTTCCACCTTTTGTCGACCTGGCTCACAGCTATAGGTGCTTCGATATCAGCCTTCTGGATTCTGGTAGCCAATGCGTGGATGCAGTATCCCGTGGGTATGGAGTTTGATCCGGAGCAGATGCGTAATGTAATGGATAATTTCTGGGCGCTCTTCTCGGGTGTGGCATTGAACAAGTTCTTCCATGCGGTGTTCAGCGGTTGGGCGCTGGCGGGCGTTTTTGTAATCGGTGTTTCGGCGTGGATGCTATGGAAGGGCCGTCAGCGTGAGTTGTCGGTACGCTCGATCAAGGTGGCTGGCTGGTTTGGTCTGGTAGGTTTGCTGCTTACCATCCACACGGGCGACGGCTCGGCAGTGGAGGTGGCTCGTTGTCAGCCAATGAAACTGGCTGCGATGGAGGGTCTCTATAACGGCGAACAGGGTCAAGGGCTGGTAGTGGTCGGAGTTGTGAATCCGGATAAGGAATGGAACAACGATGAGGATCCCTACCTATTCGAGGTTAGCTTGCCGAAGGGTTTGGCTTTCCTGGCACGACGCGATTTCAATGCTTTCGTTCCGGGTGTAACCGATATCATCAATGGTGTGGATCTGAATGCCGAGGGCGACACTGTGAATACTGTGCCATATGCCGAGCGCATTGAGCGCGGACGCGCGGCGCAGGCTGCACTTAAGGCCTACGACGAGGCGTTGAAGCGTCAGGACACCGCGGCGATGGCGACGGCAAAGGTGGCTCTGCAGAAGGATTTCAAGTATTTCGGTTATGGATATTTCGATTCGGTAGATCAGGCTATCCCGCCGATTGGTCTTACGTTCACCATGTTCCGCATTATGGTGGCTCTGGGAAGCTATTTCATCCTCTATTTTGTGGTGGTTCTCTTCCTGGTCTACAAGCCGAAGTATATGGAGCGTATGCGCTGGCTCTACTGGGTGGGAATCCTGTCGGTGCCTTTGATGTGGCTCTGCTCGGAGGCCGGTTGGGCCGTGGCTGAGGTTGGTCGCCAGCCCTGGACGGTACAGGATCTATTGCCTACAATGGCGGCAGTGTCCGACATTCCGTCGGCGTCGGTTGTGCTGACGTTCTGGCTCTTTGCCCTTATCTTCACGTTGCTGCTGGTGGCTGAGGTGAGCATCATGTTCCGTCAGATCTCTAAAGCAAGCAAAGCGTAATGGTTTCTATTCTCGAACATTCTTGAACATTCTCGAACTTAAATTGATAGTATTATGTCGTTGATATATTTGCAAAATTATTGGTGGTTACTGACCTCGGTGTTGGGTGCGTTATTGGTGTTCCTGCTTTTTGTGCAGGGCGGACAGTCGATGATATTCGGTGCCGGAGGCGACGACCGCCGCGAGAAGATAGTGGCTGCCATGGGTAGCAAGTGGGAGTTGACCTACACCACGTTGGTGGTGTTTGGCGGAGCAATGTTTGCCGCCTTCCCGCTCTTCTATTCCACAAGCTTCGGCGGTGCTTACTGGCTTTGGATCCTTATCCTGTTCAGCTTCGTGTTGCAGGCGGTGAGCTACGAATATCGCAAGAAACAGGGCAACGTCTATGGTCGACGCACCTACGATGCCTTCCTTGTGGTGAACGGTTTTGTGGGCTGTGTGTTGCTGGGTGTGGCTGTATCGATGTTCTACTTCGGAGCCGATTTTACGGTGACGCGAGGCAATCTGGCCGACGGTGGCAATCCGGTGGTGTCGCAGTGGGGACCGACCCACGGCTTTGAAGCCATCTTCAGTTGGCGCAATTTGGTGTTGGGTGTGGCTGTATTCTTCCTGGCGCGCATGCAGGCATCGCTATATATGTTGAATCGTTTGAATGCAGATCAGGGATTTCGCAACCTGCTCCGGGTTCGAGCCTTCATGAACGGCGGCGTGTTCGTAATCTTCTTTTTGTGGTTCCTGGGCTTGGTACTGACCACTACAGGCTACCGAGTGGTGTCGGATGGATTCCATACCGTATCTGTTGAAGCTACTCCTTATATATATGCCAAGAATTTGGTAGCGAACTGGTGGATCGCAGTTATTCTCTTGGTGGGAGTGGTGCTGGTGCTTTACGGACTTATTCGCAGTGTGATGAATGCGAACTACCGTTGCGGCATCTGGTTCACCGGCTCGGGTACGTTCCTGGCAGTGCTGGCACTGTTGATGCTGGCCGGTTATGGCGATGTGGCATTCCTGCCGTCGACTGCCGACCCGATGAGTTCGTTGACCATCCGCAATGCCAGCAGCTCGGTGTTTACGCTCACCGTAATGTCGTTTGTATCGATACTCGTACCCTTCGTGGTGGCATACATCTGGGCAGTGTGGCGCAAGCTCGACCGCATCAAGATTTGAGGAGGCGGGGGGAGAAGTAATAAGTAGTAAGTAATAAATAATAAGTAATAAGTAGTAAGTAGTAAGTGATAAGTAATAAGTAAGAGGAGCGACGCTGAAACAGTGCCGCTCCCCTTTGTTATTTATGATTTATGATTTATGATTTACGAGAAGCGAGGAGCGACTCATAAATCATACTTCATCCCTCATACTTCATACTTCATACTTCATACTTCATACATTCTTCTTGTAGGCTTCTACCTGGGCGCGGAGTGTGTTGGTGATTTCGATGGTGCGCCCGTTGTCGCGAACATATGAGTTCTTGATATCCGATGGGCGATCGGTAGGATTGATGGTCACGATCGATGTGGGATAGGGCGAGATCTTGATGCGGATAATGCTCAGTTTCTCGGCATTGGTCTCGACGCTGACTCTGATCGATGAGTAGCTGATGTCGGGATTGAAGGTGCGAGAGTCGCCTTCGGTCGAGAATGCACAGTCCATCATGGCCTGAATGTAGGTGCGGTAGTGATCAAAGTCGGGCGATGATATGATTTTGAGTGTATTGAGCATTCGGATATCGTCGTCGAGGCGCACTGCATATCCGGCATCGTTGACGCCGATTAGCAGTTCGCCGCCCGAACGTGAGTTCAAGAAGCCGCACACGGCCTTGATGATGTTCCATTTCTGAAGGTCGGGCTGAGCAATGCCGCCGGCATATCCCAACATATTCTTGGGCGGGTAAACCACGGTCGACTTGAACTCGAGGTTCACGCTCTCCATACCATAGAAGGTGCGGTTGTCGAGAATAGATTTGAATTCATCTTCAACCCCAAGGGTTTTGGTGATGGCCTGCTTGATGTTGTTAAGCTCAAGCGTGTCGATGATGTCGATCAATGAGTTTGATGAGTTCACGAGGCGCGTAACGATAACGGGTGTCTCGGCCTCTTTGTTCTGCTTGGCGACGGTGGTGGTGAGCACCTCACGTTTCTTGTAACTGCGCAGTGTCATGAGTATCTCGCGGGCCTGAATGCATTCGGGCAGCGAAGCAATCGATTCCGGAATCTCGATGACTGGCACCTCTTCGTTGGCCGAGAAGCTGACCAGCGCGTTGAGATAGCGGCGCTTGAAGCGGAGATATTCCACATCTCCGGTGCGTCGGAGCATGTGTGCCAAGAACTCAGCCATCGTGATGTTTTGCAAACGTTGAGTCGAGCTGCCAATCTCGAGGTTTACCATGCTGATAAGGAGCGAGAGGAAGGCATAAGTAATGTCGGGGTCGGTGAGTTCTTTATATTCCGAACCGCCCTGTCCGAGCGCAATCTCCTCCGAGAGTTCGTGTGTGTAGTCGAGATATTGGCGGATAATGAATGAGTAGGCATCCGACTGCGTAAGGGTGTCGTCGGTGATGACATTGCCGTTGCCGTCGCCCACCAGTGCATAGGTATAGAAAACGTCGCCGTCGGTTTTCGGACGATCGGAGTAGAAAGTAAGCAGAATTGTATAATCGTTCTTAACGGCTTTGTTATATTCATACAGAGCCTCCTCCGAAAGATTGGCTTTGGCCTGACGGTGTACGGCAACGCTTACGCCCTCTTCGGTGATCCACATTTCTCCGTCGCGGAAATCGTGGCTGTAGATGGCGCGGTATGTCTTGTTGTAACATTCAGCGGCAAATTCGCGATAGAATGTTTCGAACTGACGGTCGATGTCGAAGGTGAATTCTTCGCTGCGCGACAGATTCACCTGCAGATAGTCGCCCACGGCGAGCTCCTGAAGCAGTGCAGTGGTGTTGGGGCGCAGGTTAGAATTCAAGATGCGCATGCTCACTTTACCCTCTAACGTGGCATAGCTGGGATCGACAGTGCGGGCCACCACAAGTGAGTCGCGTTTATATATGATGCGAACCAGTATTGGCTGGCCGGGTTGGTATTCTTTCAGATTTCGCTTCACGGTGCCGGCAAAGGCCGACTGCGATTTGAGGATGGTGCGGCAGATAGGGTAGAGCGAACGGAAGTCGTGCCATTTCTCATAATCGCGACGCAACACGGTAAGGTCGACAACGCCTGGCGATGTCAACTGTATTGAAGGCATGAATTTGCTGTCGTTGCGGAATTGATCTAAATTCAGAAGCGAGAGGGTGGGTCGACCGTAGGGTGGGAAGACCAATAGACCTGAGTTCTCGAAATAAGGTGTAGTTGAGGTTGTATCCTCTTCGTGGAAAGTGGTGTTAAGAAATTTATTAAGGAAGACACCGAATAACACCTCCTTGCCGGGCTGGATATCAATCCAGGAAATAGTAAAGTTTCTTAGCGGATAGCGATGAATACAGTTAGTTATAATCTCCTGTAATTTTAAATGAGCTCCGATTCTAACATCCATTTTAAGAAGAATAGATGCTATGCGGATAATTGCTTTGTAGTTAATGCGATTTTTTTTGCGAGAGGCAAGAAAGATTGCCGAAAGCAGACGAAGCAAAGTGGTATTGGTATAAGGAATATCGGGCTTCTTATAATAAGGTGTGTCGATGATAGTATTAAAGAGATCGTCGGCGACCTCCTCCATGCATCGGAGCGAAGAGTCGAAATCAACATTATCGGCCAAAGAGCCCTGATATGTATATTCTTGAAGATAATAAAGGAGATTGTCGAGATTCTCCATAACATAGTCCTTTCGGACTCGGAGCCAGAATTGTGGTTGTCCCATGAGAAATAAGATGTTTTTGGTGAAGTGTGGAAAACTTCAATATTAGATTTTAATAATTGGAATCAAAATTATTTTCACTCGTAAAATAACTTCAATGGCAAAATTACGAAAAAAAATTGAGTATCTATACAAAATTCGTAAGTAATTATTTAAAAAAGTTTAATTTTTGGAGGAATTGTTTTTACGAAACGAAACATAATTGCTTTTCGGTTCGAAGCAATGTGCTTTGCGCGCATTGCTTCGAAACGCTATTCGCGCCTTAGGGTCTTTAGGGTCTTTAAGGTCGTTGCTGGTTCGAAGGTATCGCTTTGAGTCTTGTGGGAGGCGGAACGCCGACACCTCTTCCCCGGTCGGCTTTAGCATAACTGCCGGTGAAATTTGAGAAAAATGAGCTGGATTGCAAAAAAATGATGAGATTTACAAAATTTTTGTTAACTTTGCATCTGAATGGCTCCCTATGCCCGCTATCGCTCCGCTTTTTGAGGGAAGTGGCGGCAGAGAAGCCGTTGAAATTAATATTTTTGAACTCTTAATACAATAATATAATGGCACTTTGGTTTGAATGTAAAGTTAGATACGACAAGATGATGGAGAATGGCATGATGAAGACTGTCAATGAACCCTATCTTGTAGATGCTCTGACATTTACGGAGGCGGAAGCAAGAATCATCGAGGAGATGAAGTCGTATATCTCAGGCGATTATTCTGTATCTTCGGAGAAGAAAACGAAGATTGCAGAGATTTTCTTTAACGAGGATGGCGACCGCTATTATCAGGTAAAAGTGAATTTCATTACTCTCGACGAGAAGTCAGGTCAGGAGAAGAAGACAGCTCAGCTTATCTTGGTACAGGCTTCAGATTTTGAGGATGCGCTGAAAAAATTCCTTGAGGGCATGAAGGGTACATTGGCAGATTTCGAAATCGCATCGATTGCCGAAACACCTATCCTCGATGTTTTTCCGCTCAACTAAAATGATGTATGATGTATGAAGTATGATGTATGAAGTATGATGTATGAAGTATGATGTATGAACACGAAACGTTGTCAATTATGAACACACATCATAAGTCATAAATCGTAAATCATAAATCCAAAACGGATATGGGAAGAATTGCTGATGAGATTAAGCTGATACATGATGAATTGCCGCAGGGTGTTGAGCTCGTTGCGGTGTCGAAATTTCATCCTGTGGAGTCGTTGGCTGAGGCTTACGATGCCGGTCAGCGCATTTTTGGCGAGAGTCGAGTGCAGGAGTTGCTCGAGAAGATTCCGCAGTTGCCCGCCGATATCCGATGGCATTTCATCGGACATCTGCAGACCAATAAGGTGAAGCAGATTGTGGGACGAGTGGCGATGATCGAGAGCGTGGATAGTCTGCGGTTGCTCGACCTGATTGATTCGGAGTCGCGCAAAGCGGGCGTGATGAGCCGAGTGCTGATGCAGGTGCATGTAGCAAAGGAGGAGACTAAGTTCGGATTCGCGCCCGAGGAGTTGAAGGCGTATTTCGAAGAGCGTAGATTCGAACAGCTGACCAATACGCATCTCTGCGGCGTGATGGGAATGGCAAGTAATACCGACGATATGGAGCGTGTGCGTGCCGACTTCCATGAGATAGCCGAGGTGCACCGAGAGATATTGGCGATTGCCCCCGATTTGCGAGGCTTCGACAGTGTGTCGATGGGCATGAGCGGCGACTGGCAGATTGCTGTGGAAGAGGGTTCGACCATGGTTCGAATTGGAAGCCGCATCTTTGGCGAAAGAAACTATTGAAGTTGTTTTAAGCAACTTCGAAACTAAGATGAAACTAATAAAATACAAATCAATAAATATTAAAAACTAACCTAATTATGAGCTCTAATTCAGCTAAAGCAGGAAACAAGGGTGGCGGCAATATCATTGCCATCATTACCATGTTCTTCCTCTTCGCGATGATCGCGTTTGTAACTAACCTTGCAGCCCCAATCGGTACCATTTGGAAAGCCAAATATGCATGGGCCGGTATGGTGGGTAACATGATGAACTTCCTCGCATACCTTTTCATGGGTATCCCCGCAGGTAAACTCCTCTCAAAGATCGGTTATAAGGCAACTGCCAGCCGTGCAATCATTGTCGGTATCATCGGTCTTGCACTCCAGCTCGTTGCCAGCTACATGCCGACTGAGGCAGGCGAGGCTATCTCAGCTAACTACTATGTATACCTTCTCGGTGCATTCATCTGCGGTTTCTGCGTATGTATGCTCAACGCAGTGGTAAACCCGATGCTTAACAACCTCGGTGGCGGTGGTAACCGTGGTAACCAGTTGATCCAGATTGGTGGTTCTTGCAACTCTTTGGCAGCTACAATGACTCCGCTTTTCGTAGGTATCCTCGTTGGTCAGGTAACACAGGCTACAACACTTGCAAGTGTTGCATCGCTTCTTTACATCGCAATCGCTGTATTCGTACTCTCATTCATCGTGATCCGTGCGGTGAACATTCCGGAAAGCAACCTCTCTTCTTCAAAGAAGAGCTATGCTCACAGCCCCTGGCATTTCCGTCACTTCGTGTTGGGTGTGATTGCAATCTTCTTCTACATCGGTGTTGAGGTTGGTGTACCGGGTATCCTTAACCTCTACCTCTCAGGTAGCGACACTCCGCTCGATCCGACTACTGCTTCTGCCGTATCAGGTGCCGTGGTTGCAACTTACTGGTTGCTTATGCTTGTTGGCCGTTTGGTATCGAGCGCTATCTCTGACAAGGTATCAAGCAAGGTTCAGATGATTGCCGTAAGCGTAATGGGTATCATCTTCGTTGGTCTTGCAATGATTGTTCCTATCGAAAACACAATGAGCATGCCCTCTTACTCAGGTGGTGGCTTCGCAATGCAGCAGGTTCCTGTAAGCGCATGTCTTTTGGTTCTCGTAGGTCTTTGCACTTCAGTAATGTGGGGTGGTATCTTCAACCTCGCTGTTGAGGGTCTTGGTAAGTATACTGAGCAGGCATCAGGTATCTTCATGATGATGGTAGTTGGTGGCGGTATCATGCCGTTGATCCAGGAGCAGATGGCAGGTGTTATGGGCTACATCCCCTCATACATCCTCGTCGTAGGTATGCTTGCTTACATGCTTTACTATGCATTGATTGGCAGCAAGAACGTAAATACCGATATCCCCGTAGGTGAGGAGCCTATGTCGGATCCTGTATAAAAACTGATGAAATAGAGTCTGAGCCTTCGGGCTCAGACCGTTTCTTTTTATGAAGTTGTTTAAGCTTAAAAGTTCAACTTCTATGTTTAAACAATTTCTCTATATACTTCTATTCCCGCAAAGTTGTACTGATGGATATCAGCACATTTGCAAAAAGCCATATAAAAATGGATAAACTGATTATGGATAACGCGGCCAATAATCTCCGCGTTTTAATAGCTTCGATGGTCGAGAAGGCAAAGTCTGGCCATCCGGGTGGTTCGATGGGAGGCGCTGATTTTATCAACGTCCTCTATTCTTCTTTTTTAGTGTATGACCCCGAAAACCCGACATGGTTCGCTCGCGACCGTTTCTTTATGGATCCTGGTCACATGTCGCCGATGCTTTACAGCGTTTTGGCGTTGAGTGGCAAGTATAGCGTGGAGGAACTTCAGCAGTTCCGTCAGTGGGGTAGCGTTACACCGGGTCATCCGGAGGTTGATTTCAACCGTGGTATCGAGAATGCTTCCGGTCCGCTTGGACAGGGACATGTGATGGCGGTTGGTTCGGCTATCGCCGAGCGTTTCCTTGCTTCACGTTTCGGTGAAGTGGTGGCGCATAAGACTTATGCATTTATCTCCGACGGCGGTGTGCAGGAGGAGATTTCGCAGGGTGCTGGCCGTATCGCCGGTACTTTGGGTCTTCATAATCTTATCATGTTCTATGATGCCAATAATGTTCAGCTTTCTACTAAAGTAGACGAGGTTACGAACGAGGATACAGCTGCTAAGTATCGCGCATGGAATTGGAATGTGATTGAGGTTGACGGTTGCGACCCGTTGGCTATGGCTGAGGCTTTGGAGGCTGCAAATGCAGAGACTTCACGCCCGACTCTCATTATCGGTCGCACAGTAATGGCTCGCGGTGTTGTTGACGCCAATGGCAACTCGATGGAGGGCTTCGTGTCTACACACGGTCAGCCGTTGAGCGCAGCCGGTGCCGATATCGCTAAAACTATCGAGAATCTTGGTGGCAACCCGGAGAATCCGTGGGAGATCCGCAAGGATGTTGCCGAACTCTATGCTAAGCGTCAGGAGACACTCAAGGCTATCGTAGCTAAGCGCAAAGCTGAATACGCTGCGTGGGCAGCCGAGAATCCTGAGTTGGAGGCAACATTGAACGATTATATCGAGATGAAACTTCCGGCATTGGATCTGGATTCAATCAGCTTTAAGCCCGGATTGGCAAGTCGTGCGGCATCGGCCGAGATCCTTGGCTACCTTGCAGAGCACGTTGGCAATATGATTGTGTCGAGTGCCGACCTCGCAAACAGCGACAAGACCGATGGTTTCTTGAAGAAGAGCGGTGCGTTGATGAAGGATAACTTCTCAGGCGGTTTCCTTCAGGCTGGTGTGGCCGAGCTCACAATGGCTTGTATCATCAATGGTATTGCATTGCATGGTGGAGTTTGGGGCGCATGCGCAACATTCTTCGTTTTCAGCGATTATATGAAGCCCGCAATGCGTATGTCGGCTCTGATGGAGCTTCCCGTTAAGTTTATCTTCAGTCACGACTCATTCCGCGTGGGTGAGGATGGACCGACTCACGAGCCCATCGAGCAGGAGGCTCAGATTCGTTTGCTCGAGCAGATCCGCAACTCTAAGGGTCAGCCCTCAGTACTCGTAATTCGTCCGGCAGATTCAGCTGAGACCCTTGAGGCCTATAAGCTTGCGATGGAGAATAAGACATCGCCGACTGTATTGATTCTGTCGCGTCAGAACCTCGAAGATCTTCCGGGCGAAACACGCCGCGAAGAGGCTAAGGGTGCGGCTAAGGGTGGTTACACCGTATTGGATTGCGCAGAGCCTGAGTTGGTATTGGTTGGTAACGGTAGCGATGTGTCGCTTCTTGTAAAGGCCGGTAACCGTTTGGCTCAAGAGGGTGTTGCAGTACGTGTAGTTTCTGTGCCGTCGATTGGTCTGTTCAACAGCCAGGATATGGAATATCGTCGTAGCGTAATCCCTGCAGGAGTAAAATTCTTTGGTCTTACATCAGGACTTCCCTCAACACTCACTCCGCTTTTGAACGGCGGCGAGTTTGAGATTGTCGGAATGGAACGTTTCGGCGCTTCAGCACCTGCAAAGGTATTGGACGAGAAATTCGGCTATACCGAAAGCAGTGTGTATGAAAAAATTAAAGAATTTTTGAGAAAATAGTTTTTTATAAACAAAAAATAATTAACTTTGTGGTCTAATTGGAGTGCGAAATTATTTCGTACTCCAGTTATACATATTGCTTTGAGTAGAACTTGTTGTGAATCAGTTGATTGGAAATTGCTTTGGCAACTGATTCTATCTATGTTAATTCTTGAGCAAAAATAACTGAGTTTTCAAGTAACAAAGTAAGTTAAATATTGTTTATTTAATAAGTAGCTCTTAAATAAGTTCAAATAACTATAAACTTAAGAGATGCTAAAGGTTTCGAAAATTAATCAATTGGTTGAAATATGAAGAAAGTATTGTTAACTATGGCAGCAATGGCAATCGGTGCATTGTCATTGAGCGCACAAGAGGTGACTTATGCAGAGGATTGCTCGCAGGGTCTTCTCATCAACAAGGCTGCTGAGAACTGGTTCGTTACCGGTGAGGGTGGTGTAAACATGACCTTCCGTAACGCCAATTCAATGGCTGAAACAAAAAACCGTATCTGCGGTGGTGGCGGTCTTTATGTAGGTAAGTGGTTCACTCCGACCCTCGGTCTTCGTTTCGGTGCGAAGTACATGATGCTTAAGGGTGCAACACGCGGCCAGTCTCAGCTTTGGAAACAGAACGAAGGTGAGCTTAAGGATGCGAAGGGATATTATCCCGCTAAGTGTCAGGCTTTCGGTCCCGAGGTTGACGTAATGTTCAACTTGGCTAACCTCTTCTGCGGTTACCAGCCCGAGCGCGTTTACAACCCCGTATTCCACTTCGGTACAGGTATCGTGCTTACACAGCACCGTGCTTACGGAGAAAACAAATCAGATTTGGCATGGCGTAAGATTGGTCCGAAGCCTTTGTTCGGTAACATCGGTTTGCAGAACAACTTCGCTGTTTGCGAGAATGTAGATTTGTTCGTAGACTTCCAGAGCGAAATCTGCCGCTTGGTAGGTGAGGAGCGCTTCACTTGCGATCTTCAGTTGGCAGTTGGTGCTACTATCAACATCAATAAGAAGGAGTGGCACTGCCCCGTTACAGCAGTTGTTCCGGTTTACAAGTACACAGATGCTGAGGGCGACGCATTGGTTGCTCGCTTGGCACAGGCTGAGGCTAAGATCGCAGATCTTCAGAAGCAGCTTGACGATTGCTTGAACCGTCCGGTTGAGAAGGTTGACTGCGATGGCATTGCAACTATCTACTATCCGATTAACAAGTATGCTCTTTCAAGCCGCGAGCGCACTATCTTGAAGTCGCTTGCTGAGGTAATGAAGGAGACTCCGTCACAGAAGTACATCCTTACTGGTTGGGCTGACAACTACACCGGTACAGATGACTACAATGCACGTCTTCGTCAGAAACGTGTTGACGGTGTAAAGAACTACTTGGTTAAGTGTGGTGTAGACGCTTCACAGCTTGAGACTACAACCGATCAGTCTAACTTGACCGACTTCGGTGTTAAGGGTGCTCCGATGGATCGTGCCGTAACAATCAAACTCGCACAGTAATAGTTAACTCCCCAATAAAAATAGGGTGTGTCATCTGAGATGACACACCCTATTTTTATTGGGGAGTTCCTGCCCGGAAGCGACTCCTCCCCTGTGCTCTAAGCGCCCTTAAAGACCTTAGGGACCTTCAAGTGTAGGGCAGTTAGAGGTCTTTGGGATCGTAGATCTCTTCTGGGTTTACGTCTTTGGGGTCGTAGAGGTCTTTGACGTCTTTGGGGTCGTAGATCTCTTCTGGGTTTATGTCTTTGGGATTGTAAAGGTCTTTTACATCTTTGGGGTCGTATATCTCTTTGGGGTTTATATCTTCGGGATTGTAAAGGATGTTGTGCTTTTTATGGTCTTGATGTTTCATAAGGCTTTTATGATGGGTTAGAGAGGGTTTATGAAGGTTTAGAAAGTTTTTGGGAGAGTTTAGTTTAGAGCTGTTTTACGAGAGGGTGAGGGGAGGGATTTGGAGCGAGATGGGTTCTTTCGATACCGGATGGATGAAGTTGAGTTTGTAGGCGCGGAGCGAGATGCCGCCGTCGGGGTTCGACCTGCGTGCGCCATATTTGAGGTCTCCTTTGATAGGATGTCCCATTCCTGATAACTGGCATCGAATCTGATGCTTGCGGCCCGTGAGAAGGTTTATCTCTAAGACTGTGTAGCGATCCCCCGATTCCAAAGCAGTGTATTTTAAAATAGATTTCTTGGCTTCTGGGTTTTTAGAGTCGCTGATAAAGGTTTTGTTTATACGGCCGTTTGATGCGAGCCAGTTTTGGAGCGTAGCTTCGGTTTGCGTGGGATGTCCTTCGACAATTGCGACGTAGGTTTTGTGAATCTCTCCATCGCGTAGCATGCGGTTGAGTCGCTCAAGTGCCTTAGACGTTTTGGCAAAGATTACAAGACCCGATACAGGGCGGTCGATACGATGCACGACACCACAGAAGACGTTGCCGGGCTTTTGATATTTCTCTTTAAGATATTCCTTGACAATTTCAGAGAGTGGTTTGTCGCCGGTTTTGTCGCCTTGTACAATTTCGCCGACCTCTTTATTGACGACGATAATGTGATTGTCTTCGTATACTACCTCCATGATTCTTTTATTTGAAGTTGCAGAAACTTATCGAAGTTATATAGAGTTATCGAAGTTGTTTAAACTTCTAATGAGCTTCTACCTATTTTTGTTCTTTCAATACAGATTGTTTTTTTTTGCTCGTGTGCAATCGGCACTGCAGATGCGATGCAGACAGGCAAATTATAGATACAAAAAAAGCCGGCTTTTAAAAAGCCGGCTTGGTAGCGGGGGCAGGACTCGAACCTACGACCTTTGGGTTATGAGCCCAACGAGCTACCACTGCTCCACCCCGCGGTGTCATTTACGGGTGCAAAGTTAGCGACTTTTTTTTTACTGTGCAAATGTTTCGGCAAAAAAATTTCAAAAAAATGCATTTTTTTTATTTCGGGGGTAAAATTTGGGTTTTGAGGAATAAATTCGGACTGAAAATTTGAGATTATTGAAGAAAATTTGTTAAATTTGCTCAATATTAGAAATAATGTGCAGTAATGGCAAATAAGACGCGAGATAAATTTATAGAGGTGGCTCGTCAGTTATTCGCTCGAAAAGGGGTTGAGAATACGACGATGAATGATATTGCATCGGCTTCGGAGAAGGGTCGTCGCACTATCTACACCTATTTTAAGAGCAAGCGTGAGATTTTTAATGCTGTAATCGAGAGTGAGACCGATCAGTTGTTAGAGGGTCTGCGCGCTGTGATTTGTCAACAGCTTCCCCCTGAAGAGAAGTTGCGTCGATATGTGGAGTGTCGCCTTCGCACCATGCGCGAGATTGTGTCGCGCAATGGCTCGCTTCGCGCCGGTTTTTTTCGTGATGTGCGTAAAGTGGATCGTGCCCGTTCGGTGATAGCGAAAAAGGAGACACAGATTCTGATTGATATTCTGCGTGAAGGGGTAGAGAAGGGTGTGTTTCGCATCTTGAATGTTCGTGAATGGGCTATTATTATTGCCAATGCCATTCATGGCTTGGATGTGCCTTATATTCGCGATGGTCTTGTGGACGACGGTATGGATGACGAGAAGATTACTCGTATGATGAGCGATTTGCTGTTGAATGGTATTATGATTAAAGAATAGGATTTGGACTTAGAAGTTGTTTAAACAACTTTTGTGTCCGGATTTGAAATAGATAAGAGTTATGTTTATAAATTCGATGGGTTTTTATGTGCCGGAGCAGCGTCTCGGCAATGATTATTTTCTTGAAGTGAACGGGCTGACCAGTGAGTGGATTGAACAGCGCACAGGTATTCGCAGTCGTTCAAAGGCAGGAGAAGAGGATACAATCGACTCGATGGGTATTGCTGCTGTAGAGGATGCTATCTCACGTTTGGCCTACGATCCGAAGGAGGTGAATCTGATTGTGGCGGCACATTATACGGTTTATGATACGGTAGGAACGTTGGCTCATAAGGTGCAACGTCGTTTCGATATGCGCGGCGCGAAGGCTTTCTATCTGTCGTCGGCTTGTTCGTCGTTTATCAACGGTCTGGAAGCTATTGAAGGCTATTTCGCCATGGGTAAAGCCGACAAGGCATTGCTGGTGTGTAGCGAACAAAATACTTATTATAGCCACGAAGAGGATCCGAAGTCTGGACATCTTTGGGGCGACGCTGCTGTGGCATATTTTATCTCGAAGGAGCGTCAGAGCGAGTCGGATATCGAAATTAAGGAGGTGTATACCGAGGGTTTGGGCGATCGAGGCAAAGGCCCTGGCGGCGTGATGTTGCGTCCGGCCGAGGATGGTATCACAATGCCCGACGGTCGCGATGTGTTTATTCACGCATGTCGTTACATGATTCATGCTCTCGACAATGCCTTGAAGCAGGGTGGCATGGAGCGCACCGATGTGAATCGATTCATAACTCATCAGGCCAACAAGCGTATTGTGGCTCAGGTGGCTCATCAGCTTGAGCTTGGCATGGATAAGTTTATGAATAATATCGAGGAGCTGGGAAATACGGGTTCGGCGTCGGCTGCATTGGTATTGGCTCAGCAGGTAGATCAGATTGCCAAGGGCGAACGCGTAGCACTGATGGTGTTCGGTGGCGGATATTCGTGCGGAGCCTGCATTATAGAGAAGTAACAATAAATTTGGGGTCGGTGTGCGTTGCACGTCGACCTTAAGACTCCATTCCCCAATTTTTGTTAAATGCAGGGGCGGCTATCGTCGAGCTAAAATTCATTTAAGTTGAAGGAGCATAGCTTGCTGTGTGACTGAGACGCGAATGGATTTTAGCCGACGAGAGCCGGGAGGAGTAAATTACTTTCATTATGATTGGAGAATAAAACTTTAAAAATAAATTTATAAAATTGAAACAAAGATATTTCGCAATTTAAGTTACCACGGCCTCGCATCCGTGGACGATTTTAGCTCTTAGTTTCAGTCGCATAGCCCGCTATGCTCCTTCCACGGCAGAGCTAAAATCGCCTCACGGCTGCGACCCCTGCATTGACAAAAATTGGGGAATGGAGTCTTAAACATAAAAAAATATGAAATTACTCGAAGGAAAGACAGCGATCGTGACTGGTGCCGCACGTGGTATCGGTAAGGAGATCGCTTTGAAGTTTGCATCTGAGGGTTGCAACATCGCGTTCACTGACTTGGTGATCGATGAGAATGGAAAACAGACTGAGGAGGAGATCCTCGCTCTTGGTGTTAAGTGCAAAGGTTACGCATCGAATGCGGCTGATTATGCTGCAACAGAGGCTACCGTAGCTGAAATCAAGAACGATTTCGGTCGTATCGATATCTTGGTTAACAATGCTGGTATCACTAAAGATGGTTTGATGCTCCGCATGACAGAGCAGCAGTGGGATGCTGTAATTGCAGTTAACCTCAAGTCTGCGTTTAACTATATCCACGCCGTATTGCCGATTATGGTTCGTCAGAAGTCAGGTTCTATCATCAACATGGCATCTGTAGTTGGTGTTCACGGTAATGCAGGTCAGTCGAACTATGCTGCATCTAAGGCAGGTTTGATCGCTTTGGCTAAGAGTATAGCGCAGGAGGTTGGTTCACGCGGCATCCGCGCCAATGCCATCGCTCCGGGCTTTATCGAGACTGCAATGACTGCAGCCCTCCCCGAGGAGGTACGCAAAGACTGGGCATCTAAGATTCCTTTGCGTCGTGGCGGTCAGGTTGAGGATATTGCCAATGTGGCAACATTCTTGGCTTCAGATATGTCAAGCTACGTTACCGGCCAGGTTATTCAGGTTGATGGCGGTATGAATATGTAATTGAAGTAGTTTAAACAACTTCATCATATTTAATGAATAAACGCAAATATGCAATAATAGTCGCCGGCGGGGTGGGTCACCGCGCCGGCGGTTCTATTCCTAAACAGTTTCAACCTGTGTTGGGAACGCCTATGTTGTGGTGGTCGGTGAAGGCTTTTTATGACGAAGATCCATCAACAACAATAATCTTGGTGTTGCATCCCGACTATGTCGAGATGTGGCAGGAGTTAGAGACGCAGATACCTAATGATGCAAAGAAGGCTCCGAAGGTGAAGATTGCGTTAGGCGGTGCCGACCGTCTGCAATCGGTACGCAACGGCTTGCTTATGGTCGAGGAACCCGGCTTAATTGCAGTTCACGATGCCGCACGCCCGATGGTAAGCCGAGCCATGATTAGCCAGGGCTGGAAAGTTGCCGAAGAGACAGGTACGGCTATTCCTGTAGTACCTGTAACTGATTCGCTTCGCCATATCGAAGGCACTCAGACTCGCGCAGTGGTGCGCAACGAATATGTTGCTGTGCAAACACCACAGGTGTTTCGAAGCGAATTGCTGATTCCGGCTTATGAGCGTGAGCTGACGTCGGATATGACCGATGATGCGTCGGTGGTGGAGGCTGCCGGTGTTGAGGTTGCTACATACGCAGGCGAGCCTACAAATATCAAGGTTACAAATCCGCTTGATTTTGCCATAGCAGAAATTCTGTTAAAAAGAGATTAAAGCTAAGAAAGCTAAGAAATTAGATAATATGGGATTCTTAGACACTGACATAAAATTCCTGAAGGGGGTAGGCGATACAAGAGCCAAGGTTCTGGCATCGGAGCTCGAAGTTACGAACTTCGGCGAGCTGCTTTACACCTTTCCGATGCGCCACATAGATCGAAGTCGCTTCTATAAGATATCGGAGTTTTCGGGCGATATGCCTTATGTTCAGGTCTTAGCGTATTTTGTCAGTTGCCAGATTGAGGGCGAGGGTGCTAAGCGAAGACTGAAAGCGCTCTTCTCCGACGGACACAGGTTGATGGAGGTGACATGGTTCACCAAGATTTCATATTTTCAGAATGCTTATAAACCGGGGGTGGAGTATGTGCTTTTCGGAAAGCCTACGCTGTATCGTTCGGAATGGCAGATGAGTCATCCGGAGATTGATCCGTACGACCCCGCTTCGCCGCCCCGCGGTTTTTCGGGAGTGTATTCAATCCCTGACAAGATGCGCAAGCGTGGATATGCCACGCGCTTCATGAGCAATATCATGCGCAATCTTGTGGAACATCCGCGCTTCGGGGAGATTGTTGATCCGTTGCCGCGCGAAGTTCGTGAACGCTATCGACTCATGGGAATACGCGAAGCATTGTCGAATATGCATTTCCCGGAGTCGAAAGAATCGTTGCAACGCGCCCGCGAACGAATGAAGTTCGAGGAGCTTTATTACTTGCAGCTCAACATTCAACGCTACTCGCGCGAGCGAGGACGTCGCATTCGCGGCTATTGCTTCACAAGGATTGGCGATTACTTTAATGGTTATTTTAAAAATCATATCCCATTTGAACTCACCGGTGCTCAAAAACGGGTTCTGAAGGAGATTCGCAATGATATGCGAACCGGAAGGCAGATGAACCGTCTTCTGCAAGGCGATGTGGGTAGCGGAAAGACTATGGTTGCCTTTATGACTATGTTGATGGCAGCCGACAATGGCTTTCAATCGGCGTTGATGGCTCCGACTGAAATTCTTGCCACTCAACATTACGAAACCATCAAGGCGTGGGGTGATAAGGTTGGTCTTCGAGTGGAACTTCTAACAGGTAGTACGCGAACCAAAGCACGTCGCGTAATCCACGAAGGACTCTTGACCGGAGATATTGACATTATTGTTGGCACGCATGCGCTGATCGAAGATACCGTCCAATTTCGAAACCTCGGGCTCACCATAATCGACGAACAACATCGGTTCGGTGTTGCTCAGCGAGGAAAAATGTGGAAGAAAGGCAATATTGCGCCACATGTGCTGGTAATGACCGCAACTCCCATCCCGCGAACGTTGGCAATGACTGTGTACGGGGATTTGGATGTGTCGGTGATCGATGAATTGCCCCCCGGGCGCAAGCCAATTCAGACCTCGTTGCGTTACGACACAAACCGCAATGAGGTGTACCAGCTATTGTATCGCGAGATGCAGGCCGGTCATCAGGTATATATCGTTTTTCCGCTGGTGAAGGAGAACGAGAAACTTGACTTAAAAAGTGTAGAACAGGGATTTGAGCGAATCCAAAAGATATTTCCAAATGTTGGGGTGAGGATGGTGCATGGCAAGATGAAACCGGCAGAGAAGGACCTTAACATGGATGCCTTGGCTTCGGGCGAGGCTAAGATATTGGTTGCGACCACGGTAATTGAGGTGGGGGTGAATGTGCCCAATGCTTCGGTGATGCTGATCGAGAATGCCGAACGATTTGGTTTGTCGCAACTTCACCAGTTGCGCGGCCGTGTTGGGCGCGGTGCAGAACACAGTTTCTGTATCTTGATGACCAAGCACCAGATTGGGGCTGAAACAAGAAAACGCTTAACCATCATGACGCAGACCACCGATGGCTTCGTAATATCGGAAGCCGATATGCAGATGCGAGGTCCGGGCGACATGGAGGGAACCCAACAGAGTGGTATTGCGTTTAATTTAAAGATAGCGAACCTCGCAAAGGATGGTCAGATAGTTTCAATCTGTCGCCAGGCTGCCGAATCGGTGCTTAATGCTCACCCAGAGTTGATAGAGGCGCCTCAAGTAGGCATTGAAGAGTATCCCGGCGAACGAATAGAGCTGTCGCCCGAATCTGTGGCGCTAACTAAGATGGAATTGCATAAACGATTCCATAAAGAGTACGACTGGTCGCAGATATCCTAAATTTAAAGACGTGAGGTCTGAATATATTGAGGTCTGAAAAAGAAGATGAGAGAGAAAGAATTTTTACCGTTGGTGCGCGAGAAACTCGGCATCGAGGAATTAAATGAGATGCAGAAGCGGATGATGGCTGCATCGTCCGAAGGTAGGGACATCATGTTGTTGTCGCCTACGGGTTCGGGAAAGACATTGGCATTTATACTGTCTATGATGAAGTTGTTGCGCCCCTCTACCGGACGGGTGCAAGCTGTGGTTGTGGCACCCTCGCGCGAGTTGGTGTTGCAGATAACACAGATTGTGAATGCAGTGGCGCGTAACTTTAAGGTGACGCCGCTTTATGGTGGTCATAAAGTGGAGGATGAGGTGAATTCGCTCTCTGCAGGCACAGATATCATTGTGGCTACGCCCGGACGATTATTGGATCATATCAATCGTCGCAACATTGATGTGTTGCCCACGCGTATGTTGGTGCTCGATGAATTCGATAAATCGCTCGAACTCGGTTTCGAAAAGGAGATGAAGAAGATTGTGGATCGACTCAAGAATGTGAGCCGATATATTCTTACATCGGCAACGCGTGCAGAGATACTTCCTGATTTCTTGAAACTTAACGACCTATTGACCATCAGTTACTTGAGTGAGAACAAGGAGCTGAAGAGCCGTATGCGTGTGCATCGCGTTGATTCTGATGCCAACGATAAATTGGAGACGCTTGCGGTGCTGTTGCGTAATCTTGCTGGCGGAGAGCGCCATGAGCGTTCAATCATCTTTGTGAACTATCGCGAAAGCGCTGAGCGAGTGGCGGCCTTCCTAAAGAAACAGGGATTCCCCGTGGCGCTCTATCACGGAGCATTGGATCAGCAAGAACGCGAAACGGCCATTACGCTATTCAACAACGGAAGCCGACCGATCCTTGTATCGACAGATTTGGCGTCGCGTGGACTCGATATCGAAGGAGTGAAATCGGTTGTGCATTATCATCAGGCACTTACGCCCGAATCATATACACACCGTAACGGACGTACGGCCCGTGTTGACCGAGAGGGAGATGTATATCTACTCGTAGGTCCGAACGAGGATGTGAAGGAGTATGTTAACACCGACGATACGTATCATCTCGACACTTCTATCTCGAACCCCGATTCGGTGCTGTTTGATACGCTACGTATCTCGGCCGGCAAGAAGGAGAAGCTCTCGAAGGGCGACATCCTTGGCTTTCTTATCAAAGAGGGCGGTGCGGAATCGAGTGAAATTGGCAAGATAGAGGTGCGCGATCACTATGCTTTGGCGGCAGTGGCGGCATCGGCTTCCGAGCGTATTTTGGCTAACATCAAAGGCAAAAAGATAAAAGGCGAAAAGCGACTCATCTCGCTGATAGGATAAAGAAACTAAGGACCTCATTCAAAAAATAACGGAATGAGGTCCAATTTTTTTTGAAATTCGCAATAATTTATTAACTTTGTAGCTTTCAAGCAAACACCTGCCTAATGGGTATGGTAAAAATCTTGAAACAAAGCGAAAAACTCCGAAAGGAGTCATTGAGAGATAAACATATAATCAACAAAAGATATAGAAAACAACTATGAGCAAGACAAAGAAATTTCTGACATGCGACGGTAACCAGGCCGCAGCGCATATCAGCTATATGTTTAGCGAAGTAGCCGCAATCTATCCCATTACCCCGTCGTCGACGATGGCAGAATATGTGGATGATTGGTCGGCAGCCGGCAGAAAGAATATGTTCGGCGAAACTGTGATGGTACAGGAGATGCAGAGCGAGGCCGGTGCAGCCGGTGCGTTGCACGGTTCACTCCAGGCAGGTGCATTGACCACTACCTATACGGCATCACAGGGTTTGTTGCTGATGATTCCGAACATGTTCAAGATTGCAGGTGAGTTGCTTCCCTGCGTATTCCACGTATCGGCTCGTACGATTGCGTCTCAGGCATTGAGCATCTTCGGTGACCACCAGGATGTAATGTCGGCACGTCAGACAGGTTTTGCAATGTTCTGCGAAGGTTCAGTACAGGAGGTAATGGACCTTGCTGCAGTTCCCCACTTGGCTACAATCAAGGGTCGCGTACCGTTCATGAACTTCTTCGACGGCTTCCGTACGTCGCACGAGATTCAGAAGGTTGAGGCATTGAGCGAAGAGGATTTGATGCCGCTTCTCGACAAGGAGGCATTGGCAGACTTCCGTCAGCGTGCACTCAGCCCCGAGGCTCCTGTAGCTCGTGGTATGGCTGAGAACCCCGATGTATTCTTCCAGCACAGAGAGGCTTGCAACGGTTATTATAACGCACTTCCCGAAATCGTTGAGGGTTATATCAACGAGATTAACAAAATTACAGGTCGTAACTACGGTTTGTTTGATTACTACGGAGATCCTGAGGCAGAGCGCGTAATCATCGCTATGGGTTCAGTTACAGAGTGTATCAAAGAGACTGTTGATCACCTCCGCGCAAAGGGCGAGAAGGTTGGTGTTGTATGCGTTCACCTCTATCGTCCGTTCTCTGCACGTCACTTCTTGGCAGCCGTTCCGGCATCGGCAAAGCGTATCTGCGTTCTTGACCGCACAAAAGAGCCCGGTGCAAATGGCGAGCCTTTGTACCTCGACGTGAAGGAGTGCTTCTATGGCAAGGAGAATGCCCCGATGATTATCGGCGGTCGTTACGGTCTTGCATCTAAGGATACAACACCGGCTCAGATCCTTGAGGTTTATGCTAACCTCGCAGCTGAGGAGCCGAAAGATCACTTCACACTCGGTATCGTTGACGACGTAACATTCCTTTCACTCCCCGTAGGCCCCGAGTTGAACGTATCTGAAGAGGGTATGTTCCAGGCTAAGTTCTATGGTCTTGGTGCTGACGGTACGGTAGGTGCAAACAAGAACTCAGTGAAGATTATCGGTGACAATACCAACAAATACTGCCAGGCATACTTCTCTTACGACTCTAAGAAGTCAGGTGGTTTCACTTGTTCACACCTCCGTTTCGGTGACGCTCCTATCCGTTCAACATATTTGGTGAACACTCCGAACTTCGTTGCATGTCACGTTCAGGCATACCTTAATATGTATGACGTAACACGCGGTTTGCAGCCCAACGGTACGTTCCTTTTGAACACTATCTGGGAAGGCGAAGAGTTGGCTAAGAACCTTCCGGCTAAGGTTAAGCGCTATTTTGCACAGAACAATATCTCAGTATATTATATCAACGCCACAAAGATTGCACAGGAGATCGGTTTGGGCAACCGTACCAACACCATCCTTCAGAGCGCATTCTTCCGCATCACCGAGGTTATCCCGGTTGATATGGCAGTTGAGCAGATGAAGAAGTTCATCCAGAAGTCTTACGGCAAGAAGGGTGACAACATCGTGAACATGAACTACGCTGCCGTAGATCGCGGTGGTGAGTATCACAAGCTCGACGTTGACGCAGCATGGGCTGAATTGGCCGATGATGCTGACACTTCAGCACCGGCACCGGCATTCATCACCAACGTTGTTCGTCCGATCAACGCACAGGATGGTGACCTTCTTCCGGTAAGCGCATTTGCAGACCGCGTTGACGGTACTTGGGATCAGGGTACAGCCGCTTACGAGAAGCGTGGTGTGGCTGCATTCGTTCCGGAGTGGAACCCTGAGAACTGTATTCAGTGTAACAAGTGTGCATTCGTTTGTCCTCACGCTACAATCCGTCCGTTCGTATTGACTCCGGAGGAGGCTGCTGCCGCACCGTTCGGCGAGGAGCACTCAATCCCGGCAATCGGCAAGACTATGGCAGGCATGCGTTTCGTACAGCAGGTTGACGTTCTCGACTGTCTCGGTTGCGGAAACTGTGTTGACGTATGTCCGGGCAAGAAGGGCAACAAGGCTTTGGCAATGGTTGCAGAGGAGAGCCAGTTGCCGCAGCAGAAGAACTGGGATTGGTTGGTTGAGAACGTATCGAACAAGGCAGATCTCGTTGACAAATCGCTCAACGTTAAGAACAGCCAGTTCGCTCAGCCCTACTTCGAGTTCTCAGGCGCTTGCTCAGGTTGTGGTGAGACTCCGTATGTGAAATTGATCACTCAGCTCTTCGGAGATCGTGAGATCGTTGCTAACGCAACCGGATGTTCATCTATCTACTCAGGTTCAGTTCCGTCAACTCCTTACACAACCGACGCTGAGGGTCACGGTCCGGCATGGGCTAACTCATTGTTCGAGGACTTCTGTGAGTTCGGTCTCGGTATGTATATCGGTTACGAGAAGATCCGTGCTCGTCTCGAAGATATCGCTCTTCAGATTGCTGATAGCGCAGACGCCCCTGCTGAACTCAAGGCTGCTGCACAGGCTTGGTATGAGAAGCGTGACAGCGCTGCTGAATCGCGCGCTGCTGGCGAGGCTCTCGTTGCTGAGGCTTCGAAGTCTGCCGACAAGTGTGACGCTTGCGCAAACATCGTGACATTGAAGAACTACTTGACTAAGCGTAGCCAGTGGATCATCGGTGGCGACGGTGCAAGCTACGATATCGGTTTCGGCGGTCTCGACCACGTAATCGCTTCAGGTAAGAATGTAAACATCCTCGTACTCGATACTGAGGTATATTCAAATACTGGTGGTCAGTCATCTAAGTCTACTCCGATCGGTGCAATCGCTAAGTTTGCCGCTGCTGGTAAGAGAATTCGCAAGAAAGACCTTGGCTTGATCGCTACAACTTATGGTTACGTATACGTTGCACAGGTAGCTATGGGTGCTGACAATGCTCAGACACTTAAGGCCATCCGCGAGGCAGAGGCATACGACGGTCCGTCGTTGGTAATTGCTTACGCACCCTGTATCAACCACGGTATCAAGAAGGGTATGGGTCACGCTCAGGAGGAGGAGAAGCAGGCCGTAGAATGCGGTTACTGGCACCTCTGGCGCTACAACCCGGCAGCTGAAGAGGAGGGCAAGAACCCCTTCACACTCGACAGCAAGGATCCGGATTGGAGCAAGTTCGACGACTTCTTGAAGGGCGAGGTACGTTTCGCATCTCTCTTCAAGATGTTCCCCGACGATGCTGAGGAGCTCTTCAAGGCTGCGAAGGAGAACGCTAAGTGGCGTTACAACAACTACAAGCGTCTCTCGCTCCAGAACTGGGGTGTAGATCCTGAAGTTGCAGAATAATACAACTACATATTACATATAATCGAGTAAGAATCAAATCTGAACAATACTGCCGGGCGTGAGTCCGGCAGTATTTTTTTTGTAATGTTGTATTTTTTTTGTAAATTTGTGGAAAATTACAACGTACACAGTCTTAACAACTTCAATATGTTAACTAAGATAAGCCAACTTAAAGAGGAGATTGCCGGCATTGCTGCGGCTACAGCAGCTGAGGTCGAAGAACTCCGTATTAAATATCTCAGCAAAAAAGGTTCGATTTCGGCTCTGATGGCTGATTTTCGCAATGTACCCGCCGATCAGAAACGCGAAGTGGGTCAGAAGATTAACGAACTCAAAAATTATGCTACCGAAAAGATAGCAGCTCTTAAGGAGGGTTTTGCAACCAATAGCGACCGTGAGGTTGAGGAACTTGACCTTACCCGTACGGCAACACCCGTGGCACTTGGTACTCGCCATCCGCTGTCGGTTGTGAAGAACGAAATGTTGCGTATATTTGCCGGCATGGGCTTCACAATTGCTGAAGGTCCGGAAATCGAAGATGACTGGCATGTGTTCGAATCGCTCAACTTTGCTGCCGACCATCCCGCTCGCGATATGCAGGATACATTCTTCATTGCTCGTAATCCGGCAGAAATTATTCTTCGCACACACACATCATCTGTTCAGACACGAGTAATGGAGCATACTCAGCCGCCGATTCGTATCGTATGCCCGGGTCGTGTATATCGTAACGAGGCAATCTCGGCACGCGCACACTGCTTCTTCCATCAGATTGAAGGTCTTTATATCGACAAGAACGTATCGTTTGCCGATTTGCGTCAGGTATTGCTTGGCTTTGCACGACAGATGTTCGGTCCTGAAACAAAGATTCGCCTTCGTCCGTCATACTTCCCATTCACTGAGCCTTCGGCTGAGATGGATATCAGCTGTGATATCTGCGGCGGCAAAGGATGTGCCTTCTGTAAGGGAACAGGTTGGGTAGAGATCTTGGGTTGCGGTATGGTAGACCCGAACGTGCTCAAGGCTTGTGGCATCGATCCTGAAATTTACAGCGGCTATGCATTCGGTATGGGTATTGAGCGTATCACGAACCTCAAATACAAAGTAAAGGATCTGCGAATGTTCAGCGAAAACGACGTGCGTTTCTTGCAGGAATTCGAATCTGCACACTAAAGCAGATATCTATAATGACAAAGAAAGACAGATATGCGGGCATTATCTCAATATTCAAAGAGATAATGCCCGAACCTAAAACGGAGTTGCACTACGACACTCCGTTTCATCTTTTATTGGCGGTTATACTCTCGGCGCAATGCACAGATAAACGCATCAATATGGTAACGCCCGCACTGTTCGAGCGCTTTCCGGATTCGGCATCGCTGGCGGCATCGAACGAGGCCGAAGTCTATGAGTATATCAAGAGTGTAACCTTTCCAAACAATAAGACGAAGCATATACTGCGTGCAGCGCGAATCTTGGAAGAGGAATTCGGCGGCGAGATGCCATCGGATATTGATAATCTGATGAAGCTGCCAGGGGTGGGTCGCAAGACGGCGAATGTAATGCTAAGTGTGGTCTGGAACAAATCGGCCATGGCTGTCGATACGCACGTGTTTCGCGTCAGTAATCGCATGGGGCTAACCGACAACTCAAAAACACCGCGCGAAACCGAAAAGGTATTAGTGAAATATATACCCGAGGATCTTGTGGCACGTGCGCACCACTGGCTTATTCTTCATGGACGCTACGTCTGCACCGCCCGCAAACCCAACTGCTTGGAATGCCAGCTAAAGGAATACTGCAAGGCTTACAAAAGATCCGCGAAATAAATCCGAAGCTTGGTTATCGAATTTGGTATTGAATATGGCAGTTTCGGCGCTACGTTTGAACTCTTATGGCGTAGTTAATGATCTGTTTTCCACCAATATTTTATTTAATACTTAAGCAATTGTTCCCATATTGTATCTAAGGTTTGCAACGGTGAAATGGTGTTCGCAACGCTGAAAAAGTATCACTGAAAGTAGATATACACTTTTGTGACCTGTTGTACGAATTAAATTAGAGCGTATTTAACTTGACCAATTTTCGATGATTGACGTAATTGACATATTGCAGGACGGTAAGTGCCGAGATTTTAGCCGCAATGCAGGTGATGAAACCATTCGGTTGTTTGGCATAATTGCATATCATCAGAAACTGGTCATTGAGTTGAAAGAAGAGAGTGTCGATTCTTTTTCTGAATCTCTTGTATGTCCGCGTTGCGGCCGCCAATTTTTTGGGTTTAGCCGATATAGATGTGACTGATGTGGTTTATTCTTAGGGTTTCAGTTGTTAGGGGCAAAATTAATGCTTTCAAGCAAAATATACTCCAGATTTTTCTTTGAGAGGGTCGCGCTGTGCTATACTTTTTTATTCGAGCGGCGGTTAGCGCGGAAAAGGAGATGCCTGAAGAGGGCATCGATGCTTGCTTTGCCTGGGCCAAATAGAGCCAATATAAAGGAGAACAACGCCAGCCAGAAGGTCGATAGTGCCGGCAGTGCGCGCATCACATAGTCGAACGATATGGGAGCTATCGAATAGGCGGTAGTTATGCCAAGATAGATGGCGAGTGCCATTGTCAGAGGGCGCATCACAAACCCAAACAATATAATGTTGGCTGCGATGAGCGACAATGTCGGAAGATTAAACGTAGAGAGACTCAGTTCACCGCTGAGTGCAAAAATCATAAAGATTCCGGCTGCAATAAGTCGAAGCAGAAAGAGCTTCACCGACAATCCAGGCGAGGATGCAGAATTAATACCCGTAACAAAATTAAGCCACTCTTTATAATTGGGCGACTTCATTGCGCGATATGCTATGCGCGTTGTTCTTGCCAATGTTTTTTCGACATTGATTGCTCCGGCTGTTTTCTGCGACGGATTGACAGAAATGACTCTTGCTCCCTCCATGGCGAATATGTATTAGAATGAACTGAATAACAATAACTTCATATAGTTTTATAACAAATCTAAGTATAAAAAAGTTAATAAAACTTTCGATATTGTTGCAAATATATTTTTTTGTTAGAAAGATTGTTTGTAAATTCGCAGTGAAGTTGTTTAAACTTATTTTTTTATTGGAATTTGCGAGCTACTTCAGATTCGCAAAGTTTCATATAAAAATAAAATTCAACTTCATTCGTAAATAAGCTTAAACGACTTCAGAATGAACAGAATTGGCAAACTTTACTTCAGATATGGAACAATGGGATCGGCAAAAACGGCGCTCCTCCTCACCACAGCATATAACTTCGAGGAGCGCGGCATGTCGTATCTCTGCTTTAAACCATCGATCGATACGCGAGAAAAGAAAAACGTGATTCGAAGCCGAATTGGCATTGAACGTGAGTGCAACTGGATATATCGCGAAACAAACTTATATCGCGAAATCCAGAACATGATTGAGGTCAAACAGTTTCATCCGGAGTGGATTTTGGTTGATGAGGCTCAATTTTTGACCGCCGAACAGGTTGATCAGCTCGCTATGATAGTTGACCAGTATAGCGTTAATGTTATATGCTATGGACTGCGTACCGATTTCCGTACGAATCTTTTTGAGGGTTCACGCCGATTGTTTGAAATAGCAGACACAATCGACGAAATTAAGTGTACATGCAATTGCGGTCGTAAAACGATTGTGAATGCGAGAATAGATGGTCGCGGCGAAATCATTACAGAGGGCGAGCAGGTAGAGATTGGAGGCAATGAGCGATATATGTCGGTATGCCGAAAGTGTTGGCGCAATAAGAAGATTGCGCAGAGTAAGCGAGGTCAGTTACCATTATAGGTTCGAAATGGAATCTAAATCTTATCATGGAAAAAAGTAGAAGAGAATCGATAATAGGATTAATTAAACGTCAGGTTGTTCCGGCAATTGGATGCACCGAACCGGCTGCTGTTTCGCTCTGTGTGGCGAAGGCGGTCGAGTTGTTGGGTGTAAAACCGGAATGTGTTGAATTGCGTTTGAGCGGCAATATCATCAAGAACGCAATGGGGGTGGGTATTCCGGGCACCGGAATGATTGGTCTTCCTATTGCTATCGCACTCGGAGCGTTGATAGGTAAGACGGAATATGGGCTCGAGGTTTTGCGCGATGTCTCTCCAGAAAGTATTGAGGAGGGTAAACGTTTCATTGCCGAAGAGAGAATCGTAATTGAGCATTGCAGTGATTGCGAATCGAATTTATATATCGAGGCTTTGGCAAGAAATGGGGAAGAGAACGCTAAGGCAATCATTTCTGAATATCATACAAATTTTATTTATCTCGAAAAGAACGGCGAGGTGTTGCTTAATCGATGCGGAACGTCGGGCGAAACGGTTTCTGATGAGGCCGAGGTTAAGCTCGATATGATGACCGTATATCGATTTGCAATGGAAGCGCCGGTCGAGGATATAGATTTTATCCTCGAGGCTGCTCGTTTAAATAAGGAGGCAGCGCGTGTTGGCTTCTGTTCGCCATATGGACATTCGTTAGGCCGTACCATAAAGGGTGGGGCACGCGGGTTGTTCGGTAACTCGCCCGTTGAGCGAATGATGGCGGCTACGTCGGCGGCATGCGATGCTCGTATGGGTGGCGCTCCAATTCCGGTAATGTCGAATTCCGGCAGTGGAAACCAGGGCATCACGGCTACGATGCCGGTCGTAACTTATGCCGAAGAGATTTGCGCCAATGAAGAGCAGATGATTCGCGCTTTGACGTTGAGTCATCTAACCAGTATATATATCAAACAAAATCTGGGAGCCTTGTCTGCCTTGTGTGGTTGTGTGGTGGCTTCAACCGGAGCTTCTGCGGGCTTGGTTTATTTGATGGGAGGTGAGTTTACGCAAGTTGTTGCGGCTATCAAAAATATGGTGGCCAACTTGACCGGTATGATTTGCGACGGTGCAAAGCCGGCTTGTGCGATGAAGATCTCCTCTGGAGTTTCAACTGCTGCAATGTCGGCAATGTTGGCTATGAATGGAAAATGCGTTAGTTCGCAAGAGGGCATTGTGAGTAACGACGTCGATCAAACGATTCGGAATTTAACTTCAATCGGTAAAGATGCGATGAACGTAACCGATGCTTTAGTGTTAAAAATAATGGTAGAGAAATAAAATTGCTAATCAATTCATTTTCTACAACAATAATATAGGCAATTATAAAAACGGAGATAGATAGAGATGAAGAGAGGAGTATTGGCATCGTTAGGAGTCGCAGCATTTGCGTTCATTGCATTTGCATGTGGCAAAGAGAGCAAAATCGATATGAATTTTGCTGATAAGTATGAAGGAAAGAGGGTAGAACTCATTAGTTTTGCAGATTCAACCATCTTGGCATCAGCTATGATCGAGAATGGCAAAGCATCGTTTGTGACAGCAGAGTCAGATTCAGTGCATTTCCCGTTGTTGGCGCAGATTGTGATTGATGGTCGTGTTCGTGCATATCACGTTGTTGAGAATGGCAATTCGGTTTTGACCGACTCGATGAGTGTGTCGAGTGGTACGGAGTCGAACAATCAGTTTTCGCGTATAATGGCAACGATGGATTCAATCGAGAATCTTGATGATATGAAGGTATATGCCGAATATGCCGAGCGCTTTTATAATGAAAACAAACAGAGCCCGTTTGGTGGATATTTTGCAGTTGAGTGGCTTAAATATGCCGAGCCGCAGAGGGTAGACAGCTTTTTGAATCTGTTGCCTAAAGAGTTACGCCAGAGTCAACGTGTGAAACATTATGAGAAGTTTGCGCGTCATCGTGCAAAGACTGCTCCCGGCATGGTTTATACTGACTTCGAAGGTGAAAACGTGAAGGGCGGGAAGGTTAAACTTTCAGATTTTATTAAGCCTGGCCGATATACAATGATCGACTTCTGGGCAAGCTGGTGTCCGTATTGCATCAAGGAACTTCCGGAGATGAAGGAGATCTATGCTAAATATCATGACAAAGGATTCGATATCGTAGGTGTGGCAGTTCGTGATAAGACAGCCGACACTCAGAACATGGTAAAGAAGCGCGATTTGACATGGGGCATTATGTATAACACCCAGAAGCTTCCCTATGACATCTACGGCTTCTCGGGTATTCCGCATCACATTCTTGTCGGACCTGATGGCAAAATCATCAGTCGTGGCGAAACGATGCCGCAAATCGAGGCGCGTCTTGAATCACTCCTAAAATAAGTTGATTAAAATCACTCTTTTATGGGAGGTAAGTGAACAAATTTAGTTGACAATTGTTAATAAATTAGGCGAAATGTAAAATTCTCGTCTAATTTTTTTTTATCCTTTGGGGTGACGATGTATAAAGTAAGAGGAACTTTAATAGGTTATCAAAAAGGATAAGAACATAGGATTCAATATTAGATATATACATAAGCTTATGAAGGAATCACTGAACCTGCTCATTGAGGAATCGATAAAGCGCAATTGGAATCATATGGCGCTTTCAGATCTGGGTGGAATAAATTATCAATATAAAGATTTGGCCGAAACCATCGCGAAATTGCATATAATGTTTCGCGCTGCTGGCGTGAAGCGTGGTGATAGAGTGGCAATTTGTGGCAAGAATTCATCGAATTGGGTCACGGTTCTGTTGTCATGTCTTACGTCGGGCGTAGTGGCGGTTCCAATTCTGAATGAGTTCAAGCCGGATACGATTCACTACCTTGTGAACCATTGCGAAGCAAAATTACTTTTTGTCGATGCCGCAATCTGGGAGAATCTTGACGAGAAAAAACTTCCTCATCTGGTAGGTGCAATCTATATCAGTGAGTTCGGAATGCCCTTCTCAAAGAGCGAACGTCTGGCCGGTGTGCGTGCCAATATCAATACCTATTTCGGCAAGGAGTATCCATCTGAATTTACAAAGAATTCGGTAAAATATTATGCCGACAGTCCGGAAGATTTGGCTCTGATAAATTATACCAGTGGCTCGACAGGCAGGTCGAAGGGTGTAATGTTGCCATATCGTGCGTTGTGGAGCAACGTACGCTATTGTCTTGACCACATCGATTATCTCTATCCGGGCGATGGTATGGTGAATATGCTGCCATTGGCTCATCTATATGGTATGACCATCGAAACGCTCTTCCCAATCACTCGTGGATGTCATCTGAATTTCTTGACTAAACTGCCGTCTCCCAAAGTGATATTAAAGGCGTTTGCAGACGTGCGTCCGAAGTTGATTATTACAGTGCCGCTTATCCTTGAGAAGATAATACGCAATAAGGTATTCCCAGAGCTTGAGAAGCCCATGATTAAGTTATTGCTGAAGATTCCATATCTCGATGGCAAATTGCTGGCAAAGATACGCGAGAATTTAAAGCAGGCTTTTGGCGGACAGGTGCGCGAGATTATCGTGGGTGGTGCTCCATTGAATCCGGAAGTCGAACATTTCCTGTATCGAATCAAATTCCCTGTTACGGTTGGTTATGGTATGACAGAATGCGGACCATTGATTTCGTATGCCCCGGCTTGGGAGTCGAAACCGCATACCGTTGGTCGTATCATGGATCGTATGGAGTTGAAGATCGACTCTCCCGATCCGTCAAAGATACCGGGTAATATTTGGGTTAAAGGTATGAACGTGATGCAGGGATATTATGCCAATCCGAAAGATACGAAAGAGGTTATGCCCGACAAATCCGGATGGATGAATACCGGCGATATGGGTATTATCGATGCAGATGGCTTTATTTCGATTATGGGGCGTTCGAAGACAATGATTCTTGGTCCGTCTGGTCAGAATATCTATCCCGAAGAGATTGAGGCAAAACTTAACAGTCTTCCGTATGTGGCAGAGTCATTGATAATCGACAATAAGGGAGACCTCGAAGCGTTGATTTATCCTGACTTGGATCTGTTGGCCAAGGAGGGTATTAGCCGTCATGATGTCGATAGGTTGATGGCAGAGAATATCGTTGCTTTGAATCATGACATGCCTGGATATAGCAAGGTTAAGCGATTCAAGGTCTTTGACCAGGAGTTTGAAAAGACACCGAAGCGGTCGATAAAACGTTTCCTCTATCAGCCATGATGATAAAATAGAATAGAAATAAATAAGTAAATCCCCTTGAGTTCAATACTCAAGGGGATTTACTTATTTGGTGCGCACGAAGGGACTCGAACCCCCACGCCTCACGGCACTAGATCCTAAGTCTAGCGCGGCTACCAATTACGCCACGTGCGCGGTTTGCGAGTGCAAAGTTAATATAAAAGCGGGAATTTTCCAAGAAAAATTCCCGCTTTCTTTAAAAAATGTGGGTATATTCCTAAAAATTGGTTGAAATCTTAGATTGAGTTTTCAACATTCCAAACAAATGCGCGAAGTCCGAGCAATGGTTTCGACTCATCGAGAGCTCGAAGTCGAGCCAAAAGCGGCTCAACTTTTGAGTCATCGACAATAGTGAGCATCGATGATGCCAACGATGGCCAGGCGTGGGTGCCATAGTGCGGATCGCCTGTCTTGCTGCCTCGTCCCTGAACTTCTCCAAATGTTGTGAAGCCTCGGCATGAAGTGCGATCCAGAATCTCGATTACAGCTTCGTGGTGTGCCTGGTCGTATGCTATAAATACTGCTTTCATTTTATTCGTAATTTTATGAAGAAAAATTATCGATTAATCCTCATCGGGCGTTGCATCGTAAGCAAGCTTGGCAAGTTTCTTACCAAATTTTTTGCGCTGACGCTTCACACCATTGCCTGCAAATACGCAATAGAGAACCGGAACGAAGATAAGAGTTAGAATGGTCGAGAATGTCAAACCGCCGATTACGGCCGTACCCATCGGTCGCCACATCTCAGCACCCTGACCAGAACCGATGGCCATCGGCACCATACCAAGGATGGTGGTGAGGGTGGTCATTACCACCGGACGGAGTCGTGAACGACCGCCGTCAAGCACTGCCTGACGAATCGATAAGCCACGCTCGCGGTTCAACGATATGTAGTCGATAAGCACAATACCGTTCTTAACCACAATACCAATCAACATGATGGCGCCAATCATTGACATGATGTTAAGTGTATGTCCTGTGGCCCAAAGAATCAGGAAGACACCCGAGAAGGCAAACATCAAAGATGTCATAATGATGCCCGGATAGGTGAGAGATTCGAACTGTGCTGCCATCACGATGTAAACCAGGATGATGATAAGCAATCCTAACAACATAAGATCCTTGAATGAATCTTGCTGACTCTCCAAACTACCTGCAACCTGAATAGTCACGCCCGGCGGAAGATGCATCTGGTCAATCTGAACTTGAGCTTCAGTCACAACTTGGCTCATCGGCACGCCCGACACAACGGTCTTAACTGTGATGAGACGTTCGCGGTCTTTACGCTCGATGGTTGGCGGTGTTAAACGTTCCACAACTGTTCCAAGCTCTTTTAGACGAACGCCTTTGCCGGTGTTCGAATAGATTACGATGTTTTCGAGATCCTCGATGCTGGTACGATGTTCGGGGTCATACATCACCTTGATGTCATACTCATCGCCATCTTCGCGGAATTGTGATGCTGTCGCGCCATTGATGCGATTACGGAGATAGTAGGCTGCGGTCTGCATGCTAATGCCGTGAAGCGATAGTTTTTCACGGTCGAAGTCAACCTGATATTCGGGCTGATAGTCGTCGCGAGTCAGGATAACATCGGCTGTACCCTCGATGCCACGGAGAATTTGCTGAAGTGCGCGTGCCACTGTGTCGGTCTCGGCAAAGTCATATCCATAAACCTCGAAATCGAGAGTCGACTGACCGCCGGGTCCCATTCCGCCACCAATCTGAACCTGAGCCTTCTTGTATTCCGGGAATTGTTCGTCGAGATCTTTACGCATCTCAGCTGCAATCTCGGTGATTTTACGATCACGGTCGGCCGGATCTGAGAGACGAACGTTCATCGACACGATATGCGAACCGTTGTTCTGAAGCGAAGCGAATGTATTGCCCGAACCTGCCGGACCGACAGTGTAACTCATCTTCTGAATCTCCGGATATTTCTTGCGCCAAAGAGCATCGAGTCGTGCAGTTGTGGCCTGGGCCTCCTCCATACGCGTTCCGATAGGCATCTCCAATTTCACTGTGAGACGTCCGTCATCGTTGGTGGGAAAGAACTCTGTTCCTACAAAGCGCATCAGGAAGATTGAAGCAACAAAGATGCCGCAACAGATAAGAATGGTGGTTTTGCGATTACTAATCACAGTCTGCAAAATGCGAGCATAGAAATCGTCGAATCGGTCAAGTCCCTTCTCGATATATCCGTAAAGGGTTTTACGTTTCTTTCGCATATCTTTTGCCGAGCGGAGTCGCAACCACTGGCTGCAGAGCATCGGAGTGAGCGACAATGCGCAGAGCGTAGAGATGATCATCATGATCGTAACCATCCAACCCAACTGACGGAACATAACACCGGTCATACCGGTCACCATTGTCAAGGGGAAGAATACGGCGATAAGCGTCAGAGTTGATGCGATTACCGATACCGCTACCTCATTGGTGCCATGCACGGCCGCTTGTTTCGGAGCCGCACCGCGCTCAATGTGTGTGGTGATATTCTCAAGTACTACAATCGCATCATCCACCACCATACCGATAGATATCGAAAGGGCCGAAAGCGAAATGATGTTGAGCGAATTTCCCGTAGCATACAGATAAATGAACGATGCAATCAATGATACGGGAATCGTGATTAGGATAATCATCGTGGCACGCCAGCGACCAAGGAAGAAGAGCACCACAATCATTACGAAGAGAAGGGCATAAAGCACGGTCTCAACCAATGTGGCAATCGTGTTGCGAATATTGTCAGACGTATCCACCATCGTAGTAATCTTGATGTCGGACGGAAGATTCTTCTCAAGTTTCGGCAACATAGCCTTGACTTTGTCTGAAATCTGAACTGAATTCGCACCCGCCTGTTTCTGGATCACAATCATTGCTCCCTCCTGGCCGTTGATGTAGGTGTGCTGAGTGCGTTCCTCAAGGCTGTCGACAATTTTTGCTACATCGCGGAGGTAGATGGTACGCCCCTGGATTGTTACCAAAGGAATGTTGGCAAGTTCCGACGACTCTTTGAATTCACCCTGCACACGTAGAGAGTACGAGTTCGAACCAATGTCGAATGCACCGCCGGGTGTGTTGCGATTCTCCGCACCGATAATTTGCGAAATCTGTTCGATGCTCAGATTGTATGCCTCCATCTGGTTCGGATCCACATAGACGTGAATCTCGCGCTTGGGTGCACCTGAGATAGACACATTACCCACGCCGTCGATACGACCCAACGGATTGGCCACATTCTCATCCAAAATCTTATACAAACCATTCATGCTCTCGCTTGCCTGCACCGAAAGAATGCAGATCGGAATCATGTCGGACGAGAATTTAAAGATAATCGGGTTCTGGCAATTGTCGGGAAGAACTGACTTAACCATATCCAACTTGTCGCGAACATCGTTGGTGAGGTTATTAATGTCATATCCATACTCGAACTCGAGGGTAATCACAGATGTATTTTCGCGCGAAGTCGAGGAGATATGCTTGAGATGCTCTACAGAGTTCAGCGAACTCTCCAAGGGCTTCGTCACATTCTGCTCAATATCATTGGCGCTCGCTCCCTGATACATGGTCACAACCATTATCGAGTTCGTGTCCATGTCCGGATAGAGGTCAATAGGCAGCTTTGACAGAGAGAAAAGACCAAGAATGATGACTGTCACGAAGCAGAGTGTGGTCATCACCGGTCGTTTCACCGCATTACTATATAATGACATGTTTCTATAATTTAAATTGATAAAATTGAAGTGTAAAGAACTTCTACTTAAGTCAATCTCTTAATTTAAAGAGCCTATTATTATTTGGCAACTTTAACTTTAGCTCCGTTCGAAAGTTTTGCCTGACCTGACACAACAACGTTCGATCCTGGCTCAACACCCGAGATAAGTTCGTAGCTGTTGCCCAAACGCTGTCCGAGCTGTACTTTGTTGTAGCTTACGGTGTTGTTGGGGTTCAATACATAAACATAGTGATCGCCTGTGCCCGGCTGTTTTACAACTGATTTGTCGGGTACTACCACGCGACGCGCTGTGCCGAGGCTGAGTTGTACGCGACCAAACATGCCAGGCAAAATTTTGCCGTTGGCATTGCTTACGTTGACCTCGATACCGAATGTGCGACTGGTCTGGTCGATGGTCGGTGCAATCATCGATACGTTGCCATTGAAAACCTCGTCGCCATATGTGTCGAATGTAATCAATGCCGGCATGCCACGCTTCACTTTCGAGAACTCGGTTTCTGAAACGTTTGTAACAATCTTTACGGGCTGAATGCGTGCCACTGTAAGGATAGGAAGGTTACCCGACATGTCGCCCGGATCGTAGTTGCGTGCAGTTACGACACCCGAGATGGGGGAGGTGAGCACGGTGTTCTCGCGGGCATTGCGCAATGCTCGCTCGGCCGATGCCACGGCATTCTTCGCATTGATGAGCTGAATCTCGGCCGCATCTACCTGCTGTTTTGTGCCGCCACCTATTTTCAGAAGCTCCGCAGCACGGTTGTAGTTTGTCTCGGCGTTGCGCAAAGCGGCACGCGCATTGTCAACCTGAAGCTGATATGAGGTGGTGTTGACGTCGTCCATCACCACAAGTTTCTGACCGGCAGATACGCGTGAGCCTTCGTCCACGAGAATCTGCTTGATGCGATTAGGCATCGATGAGGTGATGTTGTTGATCAATTCGGGTTCTACGGTGGCTGTGTATGTTCCGATCTGATTCACTTCACGCTCTTCTACCTGTTCGGTTCTTACGGTTACGGCTTTCTCCTCTGCGGATTGGGCGTCTTTTGAATTCTTTGAATTCGACGAGCATGCTCCGAACATAAGGAGCGACCCGATTGAAAATGCAATTAAACTTTTATTCATGATTGTTATTGTTTTCAGTTTGTTGTTTCAGCGGTTGTTGAGGGAATATAGTCCTTACCCAAGAGGTTGTCAAGTTCGCTTGTTGATACGAGGTAGTTGTAGATTGATTGCAGATGTGCCAACTGTGCCTGCGTGTTGGCGAGCTCCGCATCGCGTAGGTTGAGGTAGGAAGCCGCACCGATTTCGAAGCTTTTCTGCATAATTTCGTATGCTTTCGCTGCCTGTTTCACACCCTCTTCGCTACTTGAAATCTGTTTCACCTGCTTGTTGATATTGTCGATTGCGATGTCAACCTGCATACGGAGTGAACTTTCGAGAGTTTCGCGCTGCAAAAGAGCCTCTTTGTGCTGAACCTCCGCCTGCTTCACTCCATAGTATTTGGAGCCGCCCGAGAAGATAGGGATCGAAAGGGCAAGCGAAACCGTGCTATAGGGGAAGAATTGTTGCGATTTGAAAGGCGAACCGCTCGACATCGAATTCCAGTTCATATTATACTGCAAGCCGAGTGTCGGAATCCAGGCGAATTTCTTTAAGAGAACATTCTGGCGCAAGGTCTCCGTCTGAATGTCAAGAGTCTTGAGCGATGTGTTGTTGTTGAACGAACCATCGAGCGTCGAAGTGTAGTTGAACATCATGCCCTGCATCTCCTTGAGCGATGTGCTCGGATAGATATCCATATTCATATCAACACCCATCAACACTTTGAGCTGAAGCAGACATTGTTTAACTGAGATATCGGCCTGCAACAGCTCGGGCTCAATATTCTTGACCTGGACAGAGCTGCGCAATACGTCATATTCCGACGCCGTGCCCTGATCGAACTGCTTTTTATAAATTTCGGCATTCTCGACTGCAACTTTGTAGTTGGCATTGATAACATCGCGCGAGGCAATGGCGAGCATGGCAGCATAATAAGCCTTGTTCACATTGTTCACCATGTTAAGGCGCGAAGCGCGAGCTGACTCAAGCGTTGCCAAAATCTGTTGGTCGGATAGCTTAATCGATTTCCAAAGTGTAGCGTTCACCAACGGCATTTGTGCCGTAAAGCCGGTGCTAATCACATTCTCCGAACCCATTTTGAACTGCTGAGGCTTTCCGCCCATGTTCATCGAAACGGTCTGGAGCTCGATGGCTCGCTGATAAGCGGCCGAGAAGTCGACCGACGGGAAGAGCTTTGCAAGTACTTCCCGTTTGCTATAGTCCGTTTTTGTAATCTCCATGTCTGCCACTTTGATGGTCGGACTTGTGGAGAGTGCAATCTCCAAGCATTTCTCGCGCGATAACAGATGGCGTGTAGCCTCTTCGGCTCGCGACGAAAATGTTGAAAGCAGGAGAATAGCTGCTAAAAACAAGTTAGTGTGTTTCATAAAGTTATATAGCGTTTAAATAGTTCTAACTAATTTGTTATTTCATATATTTGTCCAATATCTCTATCCCTTTGATGGTGGCTATTGCCCGGAGAAAATTTATACCGATAGCCTCTTGAATTTGTTTTATAGTAATCTCGGGCGGAAATTGGTCCTCCATTCGTTTCAATGACTCCAGTTGGATAGTGAAAAGCTGAATGGCAATGTCATAATCAACATCGGCGCGAAACACGCCTTGCTCAATGCCTATCGCAATTGCCTCCTTGAAGCTGGCGCGAAACTGAGCATTGTTATTCTCATATACAGCTCGAAATTTTTTTGCATGGTTGTCCATGTCGCGAAAAAATTCCGGGCATGTTTCACTCACCAGTTTGGTGTGATATAGCACGCTTTGATACAATGCCTCTATGGCTGTTTCGCACGTGTTGAAGTAATGTATCACTGTCTTTAGTCGCAGATGATTGAAATATACCAGCGTATCCTCAATCAACTTCTCCTTGTTTTCGTACATCTCGTAGAGGGTACGCTTCGAAATCTGAAGCGCAGCTGCAATATTGTCCATTGTGGTGGACTTCAATCCCTTCTTTCGCAATATCGGAAATATTGCTTCATATATTTCAATCTGTTGCGGTGTCGGATTGAAATTGCAATGCACTGTCGACAATTCGCAATTTGGTGTTATTGTCATATCTATGTCGAAGAAAGTGATAACCCTCACAGGGGGGTATCCACTTAATATTAATGAATTTTATTAAATATGGTGCAAATTTAATTAAAAACTGAAAACTATAAAATAGTTTTCAGTTTTTTAGCTTAGTTTTTAATAAAAATTAAGACTCCGCATTCGATTGCGAATGCGGAGTCTACTATGATTTGAGAATCTGTTTTTTTAACTCGATTAGAGGAGTTTCTTTTCGAGGTTTGTGAGCATATCGCGAGTCATGGCGTCGAGGTCATACTCAGGCTTCCAACCCCACTCTTCGCGAGCGCAAGTGTCGTCGATTGAATCGGGCCATGAATCAGCGATGCCCTGGCGAAGCGGGTCAAGATCGTATACCATCTTGAAGTCCGGACGATATTCTTTTACCTTATTATAGATAATTTCCGGATCGAAACTCATTGAAGTTACGTTGAATGAGTTGCGGTGTACCAACTTAGACGGGTCGGCCTCCATAATCTCGATGCAGGCGCGGAGTGCGTCGGGCATATACATCATATCCATGAATGTGCCCGGCTTTAGCGGACATTTGAATTCTTCGCCCTTTACAGCTGAATAGTAGATGTCGACTGCATAGTCGGTTGTGCCGCCACCCGGAGGTGCTACGTATGAAATCAAGCCCGGGAAACGAACCGAACGAGTGTCAACGCCGAAACGCTTTGCATAGTAGTCAGAAAGAAGCTCGCCGCTTACTTTTGTTACGCCATACATGGTCTGCGGGCGCTGAATGGTGTCCTGCGGAGTCTTAACACGCGGAGTCGACGGACCGAAAGAGCCGATGCTCGAGGGTGTGAATACAGCGCAACCCTTTTCGCGTGCAACTTCAAGCGTGTTGAAAAGACCGCCCAAACCAATGTTCCATGCCAACTGGGGCTTAGCTTCTGCAACTGCCGACAATAGTGCGGCAAGGTTATAGATAGTGTCTACTTTGTATTTATCAACTATATCTGCAATCTGCTGTGCATTGGTGATATCACAGATCTCGCACGGACCTGATTCGAGCAACGCACCTTTCGGGGGAGCACTGGGAATGTAACCAGCTACAATGTTTCCCTCCGGGTACTCGTTGCGGAGACGCATAGCGAGCTCTGAGCCAATCTGACCTGTCGCTCCTATTATTAAAACATTTTTCATTGATAATTAGGAATTGTGTCTTTGTTTAAAAATTTTATGCAAAATTACGAAAATTATTACGAAAAATAGCTAATTTTGCATAGTATTTTACGTATTGAAATTAAAAAATATTTCTAAATAAAAATTTTTATGTATTCAAATTTTCAAAAACACCTACAGCAGGAGTTGCAGGATATTAAGGATGCCGGACTCTATAAGAGTGAGCGTGTGATTGTTACTCCTCAGAGTTCAGATATTAAGTTGAAGAATGTTGAGGGCGATGTATTGAACTTCTGCGCTAACAACTATCTTGGCTTGGCCGATAATACTCGTTTGATCGAAGCTGCCAAGCGCGCGATGGATGGCCGTGGCTATGGTATGTCGTCGGTTCGTTTCATTTGCGGTACGCAGGATCTTCACAAGGAACTCGAGAAGGCCATCAGCGATTACTTCAAGACTGAGGATACTATTCTCTACGCTGCTTGTTTCGATGCAAACGGTGGTTTGTTCGAGCCTCTCTTCAACGATCAGGATGCTATCATCAGCGACTCGTTGAACCACGCTTCGATCATTGATGGTGTGCGTTTGTGTAAAGCTAAGCGTTTCCGTTATAAGAATGCCGACATGGCAGACTTGGAGCGTTGCTTGCAGGAGGCTGCTGATTGCCGCTACAAGATTATCGCTACCGACGGCGTATTCTCAATGGACGGTAATGTGGCTCCGATGGATAAAATCTGTGAATTGGCCGAGAAGTACGATGCTCTCGTTATGGTTGACGAAAGCCACTCTGCCGGTGTGGTTGGTCCTACTGGTCATGGTGTTGCTGAGCAGTTCAATTGCTATGGCAAGATTGATATCTTTACCGGTACGCTCGGTAAGGCTTTCGGTGGTGCTATGGGTGGTTTCACAACCGGTCCGAAGGAGATTATCGACATCCTTCGTCAGCGCTCACGCCCGTACCTTTTCTCGAACTCAGTTGCACCGTCGATCGTAGGCGCAAGCATCGAAATGTTCAAGATTCTTGGCGAAAGCGACGACCTCCATACAACATTGATCGAGAACGTAAACTACTTCCGCGAGAAGATGATGGCTGCAGGTTTCGATATCAAACCGACTCAGAGTGCAATCTGCGCTGTGATGTTGTACGATGCTAAATTGTCGCAGGACTTCGCTGCAGAGATGCAGAAAGAGGGTATCTACGTGACTGGTTTCTACTATCCGGTTGTTCCGAAAGATCAGGCTCGTATCCGCGTTCAGTTGTCGGCTGCTCACACTCGCGAGCAACTCGACAAGGCTATCGAAGCCTTCATCAAGGTTGGTAAGAAACTCAACGTTATCAAGTAAGAAACTACAGAATTTCAAAATAAAAGAAGAGGGTGTCAAGTACACCCTCTTCTTTTATTTTGTCGTATTTTCATTGCTTATGAAAATGCGACAAAACTAATGAAAATATTCTGATATGCAAAATAATAGGTAGTTTAAACAACTGCGTCTATTGAGTATTAATAGGACAGCAATATTTTGAATTTTTAGTTTGCGAAGTCGACAGAAACTCCGAAGCGAAGCTGACTCGGCGCAATGGGGTAGTGGGGCAACGAGAAGTAGTTGCTGCCGAGTAGTCCTTGATTGAAGTGACTGTACATCACAAAGAATCGTGTTTTCTGGAGTTTGGCAGTGAAGTAGGCGTTCGCAACGGCAAAGTTGCCGACCTTTACTGCATCCGGTCCCTGAACGTGGAATGTCATTGTGGCTGGCTGGTAGTCCAAGCCTGTATAACGGGTGTAGTAATCGCAGTCAACGCCCAATTGAACATCTATAACGTTGAATCCCTTAAAGCCGAGATACATATTACTGTATACTGCCAATGCGGGTAAAGGAATGATGTCCTGGCGCGACGATGCCTGATAAGTCACAGTGTTGTCCCAGTTCCATATTCCGGCCTTGAGTTTCTGATCGATCGTTGCTGAAAAGATCTGTATCATACCACTGTACTGAGTCGGAAGTGCATCGGCATTGAAGTATATCTGGTTCTGGATATTTTCGACGCCTGCTCGGATATTGGTGCGAGTCCAAGGGATATACAAATCGCCTTGGGCACGGAATGAACGAGTCTTGCCGAAGTCGTTGTTCCAAATAAAATGGTTCGAAACGTAGTGATTCAATAGATAGCCCGGGCGGGTGTTGCGGAGATAACCATCGGCGGCGAGTACCACGGTGTCTTTGCCGATGCGGAAGTTGGTTTCGAGTCGTCCGTCAATGTCGATATCACCGATGGCATCGCCAAGGAGTCCAAATTTGGCATTGGCGGCATAGCGGATAGTGCGTCCCTTCATTCTCTCCAAACGTCCGCCGACCCATAGGAGATTGCGGCGCGACGAGGGTGAGAGGTCGGAGTTGGATGGAATCGGCGTCAGACCCTGCGACATACTCTCAGTCCCCTCCGACTGCTTCTGCCATCCGAGGTTGAAATTCTCTATCTCATAAGTGGCATAGACCGAAAGTCCAAATTGCGCCCAACGTTGGAAACCCTCAATCATCGAAACGCCAAAGGTGTTCGATAATGACCAAAAATCATTGACATCGGCCGTGGCAGAAGAGTCGAAATAGGTATTTTTCCAAAACGAGCTCTCCTCTTTCGAAACTGTATTTTTGAAGAGACGATGATTCTTTTTATAATATAAGGAGTAGATGAATTTGGTTACGGGGATGAAAGTGCGCTTTTCGATTGTGTCGGAGGGTTGCGAATCGTCGCGCCAAAAGCCCAACTTGTAGGCATGCGACATATAGGCCTCTGTGCCCGAAAGCTCGTTCTGCGCCCCGTTGAGTCGAGTCGGAATACTCTTTGGCTCAATCTGGTCTACACCACCTTGCAACTCTGCAGGATTCGTGATATAACGATCGTCGGTTATACCCCCGTTCTCCTGATTCATCTGCGAATACTGATTGAAGAAAGTCTGCATCTCGTAGCGGTCTCCGTTGTAGTATCCCTGGAGTCCGAACTTGAAAATCTTCGCGGCATTACTGTTATATTCACCCTTGGTGTATAGATAATCTAAATCGCCGCCAGCACCGAAACGTGGTCCGGTATTTCCTGCAAATACCGCCTTGAGTCGATCTGTATTGTTCTGCTGATTTCCTGCAAAATTATAGGAGAGCAGTGTCATCGGCACAAATACATTATAAAACTTCTCTTTTTTGAAAGTGGGGAGATAATACTCTAATGCATCTTCGAAAAGGAACTGCGAACGCTGCGGGCGATCAAAGAAGATCATATTGATACCCTCGGCCGCAAACGATCCTGTAGTGGCCCATGCATCGCTATTGAGCGCCGGCACAAACTGGCGTTGATAATTATACAGCACTGTGTCGATCGACGATGGAATATGCGAACCGAGCGGATAGGAGAGAGTCCAAGCACTGCCCGGGGGGTACTGCTTCTTGGGTGTGTCGCTATCCGACGAACCACGTCCCTGAGCAAACGTAGAGCCGCCAACCATCAGCATCACACATAAGAGAATGTAATATTTAATATTAAGGTATTTCACAATTTCTGAATTTATATGCGAATTTACTAAAAGTTTGCGACACTCGCAACTAAATGCGAAAACGGAGCCGATGTTTCCCAACTTCAGCTCCGTCTCAGCATTAAAAATTTCTTTCTAATACAATGAATAAAACACAGTGCAAATACAATAATCGTAACTTAATAACGACCGCGGTTTGCAAAAGGTTCACGCCTCCTCAATAAAAATCTAATTTTTTTATTGAAGAAGATATAATTTCGTTCAATGGAAGCAACTCCAATGGTTCATGAAGAAAAATATAAAATGAAGAATTTTATTCTTTGCAAAACCTCTAAATTTACTGAAAACCGCTGAAATGGGGGCTTAAAATGGGTATGAATCGCGAATTTTAATAAAAATAGGGGTAAAATGAAACTTTTTTGCCAAAACATTTGGTGGAATCAAATAAAAGTCGTAACTTTGCAACGCTTTCGGGAAACAACTAATCTTCGACAAGCAAACATACATGGTGAGATTAGCTCAGTTGGTTAGAGCGTCGGATTGTGGTTCCGAAGGTCGTGGGTTCGACCCCCATATCTCACCCTAAGCAGAAAGGATTTCCAAACGGAAATCCTTTCTGCTTATATACCCATACCTATATCCTTTGGGTTCTGCTTTCAATGAGGGCTCCGCCGCGCGTCAAGGGGGTCAGCGGATTTTTCCGGTTGGTAGCACTTATAAAATTAA
>QLIP01031694.1_pt1 | contig 48814 bp, 45 predicted proteins | sample 1769771 | NCBI WGS metagenome assembly QLIP01 (sample SAMN09428762, study PRJNA476227) | Gut metagenome, whole genome shotgun sequencing project. | isolation source: cecum | host: Rhizomys sinensis | place: China: Jinsha town of Minqing, Fujian Province | collected 2013-09-23 | reverse complement strand
GCTTTTTTAACCGGTCAGCCCGCAGCGGAAATTAAACCGCTTTTAGAAGAAAAGGAAAAAGAAGAATGGTTGAGCGTTTACGTGCCCACTACGCCGAATCCGACTTCCGGCTTTTTTTTGATGATGCCCAAAAGTCAAACGCACCCTTTAAATATGAGCGTGGATGAAGCCTTGAAATACATCATTTCTATGGGCGTGGTTGCCCCTTCACCCATTGAATCAACCCCACAACAAACAACGGAACACTTATGAGAAGTCATTACGCAGAAGAATTAACGCCAGCTTTAAACGGCGAAATTGTTCATTTATGCGGCTGGGCGCACAGAAGGCGCGACCACGGCGGCGTGATTTTCATTGATTTACGCGATTTTTCCGGCATTGCCCAAGTGGTGTGCGACCCAGACCGTCCGGAAATGTTCAAAATCGCCGAGCGCATTCGCAATGAATTTTGTTTGAAAATCATCGGCAAGGTGCGTCCCCGCCCGGAAGGCACAGAAAACGAAAATTTGGCAAGTGGTTTAGTGGAAATTTTGTGCCATTCCATTGAAATTTTAAACCCTTCGGTGACGCCCGCTTTTTTGTTGGACGAGGACAATTTATCTGAAACCGTGCGCTTAAAAGAGCGCGTCTTAGATTTGCGCCGCCCCAAAATGCAAAAAAACCTGCGCTTGCGCCACCAAGTTGCCCGAGCGTTTCGCCGCTTTTTGGATGATCACCGCTTTGTGGATATTGAAACGCCAATGCTCACCAAATCCACGCCGGAAGGCGCGCGCGACTACTTAGTGCCTTCGCGTGTGAATGCGGGGGAATTTTTTGCCCTTCCCCAATCGCCCCAATTGTTTAAGCAATTGTTGATGGTGGCGGGCTTTGACCGTTATTACCAAATCACCAAATGTTTTAGGGATGAAGATTTGCGCGCCGACCGCCAACCGGAATTCACCCAAGTGGATTTGGAAACTTCCTTTATGGATGAAAAAGCCATCACCGATTTGGTAGAAGAAATGCTCTGTTTTGTGTTTAAAGAAGCCTTGGACACCCAATTGCCACAACCCTTTCCCCGAATGACCTACACCGAGGCAATGCGCCGTTTTGGTTCAGACAAACCTGATTTGCGCGTGCAGTTGGAATTGGTGGATGTCAAAGATGCGATGAAAAATGTGAATTTCAAGGTGTTTTCCACGGTCGCACAAAAAGAAAATACGCGCATTGCCGTCTTAAAAATTCCCCAAGGTGCAACGCTTTTAAGTCGCAGTGAAATTGACGAATACACCAAATTTGTTGCTATTTACGGCGCGAAAGGTTTGGCATATATCAAAATCAATGATGTCACGCAATTAAACGAAAAAGGCTTACAAAGCCCCATTGTGAAAAATTTAAGCGAAGAATCGTTAAAAATCGTCTTAGAAAAAACCCAAGCCCAAAACGGGGATTTGCTCTTTTTTGGCGCGGATTCTGAAAAAATCGTCAATGACGCTTTGGGAGCGTTGCGGGTTAAAATCGGCATAGAAAAAGGCTTTTTAAACGCGCAAAAATGGGCGCCGGTGTGGATTACCGCCTTCCCAATGTTTGAATGGGACGAAGAAGAAAAACGCTACAACGCTTGCCACCACCCTTTCACCGCGCCCTTGGACGAACACGTGGATTATTTGGAATCCGCCCCCGAAAAATGCTTTGCCCAAGCTTATGATTTGGCGTTGAACGGCTGGGAAATCGGCGGGGGGTCTATCCGCATTCACAAAGCAGAGGTGCAAGAAAAGGTGTTTGCGGCGCTGAAAATTGGCAAAGCAGAAGCAGAAGAAAAATTCGGCTTTTTGTTGAACGCTTTAAAATACGGCGCGCCCCCGCACGGCGGCTTGGCGTTTGGGTTGGATAGAATTGTGACGATGATGAGCGAATCAGAATCCATCCGCGATGTCATTGCCTTTCCCAAAACCCAGCGCGCCCAATGTTTGTTAACGCACGCGCCTTCCCCCGTAGATGAAAAACAATTGCGCGAATTGCACATCCGCTTGCGTCAAGTCGTGGTTTAAAAAATCCACGGTCTACGCCGATTTTATTTAGAAAAAAAATATGCGTAGACCGTGGAAAAATAAAAATGAGAGCCTTTTTATTCCTTTTTTGCTTTTTTTTACATTTTCCGCTTGGGGCGCTGGATTTAAACCCGCCCCAAAACGCGTTTATTTTCAAAGAAGATTTACCCTATAAAGCGCGCCAAAAATTAAAAGCCATTGAAAAAGGAGCGCCTTTTTCCATCCGAGAGGACAACACCGTTTTTCATAATCTTCCCCCAAGGTTGCCCGAAGCCCCCCGCGGATTTTACCGTTTATTCATTGTGGAAAACGCCCCGGGCGAAGCACACAAAGATTGGCGCATCGTGCAAGGCGGAACAAAGTTTTATTTTTCGCCGGATCATTTGCGCACTTTTTTTCTCATTCGCGATGCGCGTTGAACAGTTAAGCGTGGGGTTTTTGAACGCACCCACGCCCGCACTCTTTCCCTTAAATTTTTCCTTAAAAAAAGGCAAAACCTTTGCCTTGGTGGGGGAATCGGGCTCGGGCAAAACCTTGACGGCGCAAAGCATTTTGAGGATTTTGCCCAAAAACGCGCGCATTCTTTCAGGCAAAATTTATTTGAATGAGGAAAATTTATTGGATTTACCTGAAAAAAAAATGCAAACCTTACGCGGGCGAAAAATCGCGATGATTTTCCAAGAACCGGGGAATGCTTTAAACCCGGTTTTAAGCGTGGAAACGCAGTTGGAAGAAGTTTTAAACGCGCATTTTTCGCTTTCTAAACCAGAAAAACGCGCGCGGATGCTGGGCATTTTAAAAGACGTGGGCATTGTGGATGCCGAAAAACGCTTAAAAAATTACCCGTTTGAACTTTCCGGCGGAATGAAACAGCGCGTGATGATTGCGCAAGCCTTGTTGGGCGAACCGGATTTTTTGATTGCCGATGAACCCACCACTGCGTTGGATGTGACCGTGCAGGCGCAAATTTTGGCGCTTTTGAAAAAAATCCAAACCCAAAAAGAAACGGGGATTTTGCTCATCACGCACGATTTAGGCGTAGTTGCGCAAATGGCCGATACAGTGGGCGTTTTGTATCAAGGGCAATTGTTGGAAGTATCATCCAAAAAAGATTTTTTCAGTCGCCCCCAACACCCTTACAGCCAAAGCTTAATGGAATCTGCAAAAGGCAAAAAGAAAAGGTGTTTTTCCGCGGGAAACCCGGAAAAAATTTTAAAAATTAAACAGTTAACCGTGGAATACCCCATTTACAAAGGGCTTTTTAAACGAAAAACCGGCGCCATTTACGCCGTCAATGATTTTCACTTAGATTTAAAAAAAGGGGAAACCTTGGCGTTGGTGGGGGAATCGGGTTCAGGAAAAAGCAGTGCCGGCAAGGCGATTTTGCGTTTAATCCCTTTTTCGGGCGACATTCAAACGGCAAACAATGAAAAAATCCAAATGATTTTCCAAGACCCGTTTGGCGCGTTCAACCCGCGCTGGACGGTGGAAGAGATTTTGTTGGAAGGCTTAAAAGCGCAAAAGAAAAGCGCTGTAAGAGCAGAATTATTAAAATGGTTAGGTTTTGTGGGTTTACCCGATGTTTTAAGCCGTTACCCGCACGAATTTTCAGGCGGACAGCGCCAAAGAATTGCGATTGCGCGCGCGCTCATTACCCAACCGCAAATTTTAATTTTGGATGAACCCACTTCCGCCTTGGATTTGCACGTGCAAGCGCAAATTTTGGATTTATTAGAAAATTTACAAAAGCAATTGGCTTTGAGCTTTTTGCTCATCACACACAATTTTGCCGTGGTGCGCCAAATGGCAAATTCCGTTGCGGTGCTTTATCTGGGGCACTTGGTGGAATGGGGCACGGCAGAAAGCATTTTGAACACGCCCCTTCACCCCTACACCCAAACGCTGCTTTATTCCATTCCCAAATTAACAGACGAAGCGCCACCCGATTTTATTTTGAATCACGAATCCCCTTCCTCCACGCAATTGCCCAAAGGCTGCCCTTTTCAATGGCGTTGCGCCAAAATAAAACCCATTTGCCAAAGCTTGCCCCCGCCAATTGTGGAAAAAGAGGGGCACTGCGTGCTTTGTCATAACGTGTAAAGTTTTTTCAGAATTTTTAAAGAGTAGACCGTGGAAAAATACAAAAGCCTTTTGGATTGCATTGGCAACACCCCTTTGGTGGAATTGCAAGCCATTGATTTTAAAGAAAATTTGGAACGGAATAACCGTTTATTATTGAAATTAGAAGGCTTTAACCCCAGCGGTTCTTTAAAAGACCGTCCGGCGTTAAGGATGATTGAGCGCGCAGAAGAAGAAGGGAAAATTCGCCCGGGTGAGCCTTTGATTGAAGCCACCTCCGGCAATATGGGGATGGCTTTGGCGATGATCACTTCCCAAAAAAATTATCCTTTAACCTTGGTGATGCCCGAATCCCAACACACCTTGCGCCAAGAAGCCCTGCGCGCCTTTGGCGCAAAGATTGTTTTAACGCCGGCTTCTGGCGGAATGGAGCTCTCCCGCGACATCGCGCGCCAAATGGCAGAAGAAAAAAAAGGGTTTTGGTTGAACCAATTCGCCAACCCCCATAACGTTGAAGCCCATTTTTTGGGCACAGCACCGGAAATTTGGGAAGACTCCCACGGAAAAATCACGCATTGCGTGGCGTGTTTGGGAAGTTCCGGAACGCTGATGGGCACAGCTTCTTTTTTAAAAAATCAAAATCCCAACATTCAAATCATCGCCGTAGAGCCCCAAGTTGGCGGGCACATTCCGGGCATTAGAAAATGGAGTAAAGCATATATACCTTTGATTTTTAAACAAAATTATGTGGATAAACGGCACGAGGTGGAACTTTCCGTGGCGGAAGAAAATAGGAGATTATTGGCGGAAAAAGAGGGCATTTTTGTGGGCACTTCTGCGGGGGCGGCGCTTTTTGTGCTGCGCGAGACGGCAAAACACTTAAAAAATGCCACCTTGGTGATGATTGCCGCCGACCGCGGAGAAAAGTATTTGCATTTTTAAAATTTTAATTTTTTGGAGGTTGACCGTGGATTTTTTGCTTTTGCGCATTTCAACATCGCCTGCATTGCGTCTTCCGCGCTTTCATAGCGTGTGCCAGCGCCCCTTTTAAGTTCATTGATGGCTGCTAAGGTTCTTGCATTGGGCGTGCGCTCCAAAGGAGGGGCAGCGCCATCCTCTTCCAAACACCTATTCAAATTCGTTTCACTCATTCTTTGCCCCCTTCTATTTTCCCCACCTAACGGATTGAAATAAAAATCTGCGTTCACCGTGGAAAATCCGCGGTAAACGGGGAAAATTTTTGAAAATATTTTGTTGCGCTTCAACTTTGCGGGTTGTAATAATCCAATTCGCGTTGCAGCCAAACGTCAAAGTTATCATATACAACTCCTTTGAAGCTCTCGTCTCCTAAATCAAAAAAATAAACCTTGGGATTACCCGTTTTATCTTTTAACGAAAAACAAACTGCATAATCCAATTGCGCAGGATCTTGATTTCTGGCAAAACAAAAAAGCGAATCAACCTTACTAAACCTCTTGTAATATTTTATCATCTCCCTCAAAGACAAATAGTTGTAACGAATGCGCATCTCCTCATCCTTAAAAAACCAAGGAAAATAAGGGTATTTTTCCCTATCAATTACAGAAGAGACGTTTTGAGACAACTTAATCAAGGTTTTGGGGTAAACCATTCCAGCATTCAATGCTTCTTGGTTCAATTGAAAAGCGTTTTGAAGGAACGGGACGGGTGGATTTTCCCTTTTTTCTCCGTCTTTTCCCGTAATCGTTGGGGCGACAAGGCTGCCATTGGGAAATTTTCCCCGCCACTCTTTATTTTGACGGCTGATTCTCAATTTTACAGCTTCGCCCCACGTGAGAGGTAAAGGTTTACCTTCTACCCCAAATCGCTCCATTTCACAGCGATGGAGTGGCTCATCATAACGGTGTACCTTGGCTTGCAGTTCAACCTTCGCTTCTCTTGCTGCCAAAACCCGCGCGTTATCCACGGTGATGATTGCGCCATCAAACATTGCCACTACGTCCGCGGGCTTTCCTTTCCAGCCCCCCTTTTTCATACTGCGCACAAGGTCATCAAAAGTGTAATAAGCTTGCGGCTCTCCAAAATCTTCCGGGTTGTAATCAGCCAATTCGCGTTGCAGCCAATCATCAAAGCTATAACGCTCATACCGATTCCAATGCGGGTTACCCAAATCAAAGGTATACACCATCGGGTCACCTGATTGGTCTATTAAGGAGAAAAACGCGGCGTAATCTAAGCATAATTGACGGATGGAGGTTGTTAAGGGGTCACCTGATTGGTCTATTAAGGAGAAAAACGCGGCGTAATCTAAGCGCGCAGGATCTCGGCAAGCCGCAAAAGGGAAAAGATGATCAATGCCGGTCATCGCCTTATAACTCTTTGTGATTTCTTTTAAAGGTCGGGAATAATCTTCATCGCTGAGAAACGCCCACGGGAAATAAGGATATTTTTTTGAACCCAGCACGAAATGAAAATCCCGGGAAAGCTTCACCAAAGTTCTGGGATAAACAAACCCCGTTTGCATAACTTTTTGACTGAGTTGAAAGGAGGTTTGTTCAAAACAGATTTGTCCATCCTCAATCATATGCATTTTGCCCCTCTTAAAAATAATCAGCTGTTGTGTTGCCTTTTTCTCTGTTTGTGAAACTGTATCAATTTCTTATAAGCCAATTGCGCCTAACATTGCCACATTCATTGCAGATTCTAACCAATCCGGCGTGCTTAATTTTTGTTCCATCGTTTAACTTCTTTCTTTTTTGCGAAACACCGCGCCGGGGATCAACCCCAATTCTCCGCGGTCAACCCCACAAAATTTTCAAAACTTTTCTTCATCCAAGCGCACTTCAATATAGGTGTTGTCGCGCAGTTGGCGCAGCCAATCTTGGTAGACTTCATCCAAACGGCGCAAGTGCAAATCGCGTTTTGCCATTTGTTTGGTGCGGTCATCCGTCACGTCTATTTTGCGCCGCGCCACCACTTCAATTAAATGCAAGCCAAAAGGCGTTTGCACAATGGGGCTCACCTCCCCTTCCTTTAAAAGATTCATCGCGGCTTCAAAGGGCGGGACGGTATCGCCTGCGCTCACCCAGCCCAAATCCCCGCCGTTGGCGGCAGAAGCGTCCTGAGAATAGCGTTTGGCAAGGGTTTCAAAGGATTCCCCAACAGAAAGCTGGCGCAAGACTTCATTTAACGTGCGGCGCGCTTCTGATTCTGAAAGCAATTCATTCACACGCACCAAAATGTGGCGCGCGTGCGTTTGTTCCACTTCTTGTTTAACGGTTTTTTTTGCGCCCCCTTCTTTCCCCAATAATTGCACGATGTGAAAGCCCGCGGGCGAGCGCAGCACCGGGCTGATTTCCCCGATTTTTAAATTTTCCACCGCATCCACATACAATTCCGGCAATTGCGAAACCGGACGCAAGCCCATTTTGCCACCGGATAAAGCATCCGGAGAATCCGAAAAGGCGGCGCTCAATTGGGCAAAATTTTCCCCTTCTTTTAAACGCTCTCTAATGGTTTTGGCGCGTTCTTCAATGCGCGCCAAATCTTCCCGAGAAGCGCTTTCTGGCACGCGCATTACAATGTGCGCCAAAGAAAACTGTATTTTGCTTAAATCTTCTTGTTGCTTTAAATAGTTTTCCACTTCCGCATCGCTGATTTGAATGCGGTTTTCCACTTCTGATTCGCGAAGGCGCGCAATCAACATTTCATTCCTAATCTCTTCCCTAAATTCCGCCCAATCCAAGCCTTCTTCTTTGATGCGCTTTTGAAAGGCTTTTTCGCTCAAACCATTATTTTCCGCAACGCGTTTTAAGCCCAAATCCAAGGCGGCATCGTCAATCGCCAGACCGGATTCTTTCGCCTTTAAAACTTGCGCTTTGTCCATAATCAAGCGCTCCAACAATTGGCGTTTTAATTCTTCTTCTTGGGGAAGCGGCGTGCCTTGGCGTTTCAATTGCGCGCGCACGCTTTTTAAACGTTTATGAAGTTCCAATTGGGTGATGACGTCACTGCCCACCACCGCCACAATGCGGTCTGCTTCTATGGGCAAGGCCGCAAAAAGTGGCGTGGTGCACATCAACAAAGCACCCAAAAAGAAGATGGACTGAATTTTTTTCATTTTTTTCTCCACGGTCAACGGGATATTTTTTTAAAAAAGCTAACGCGCCCACTCGTTGGTTTTGCCATAACCGGGCACGCTGCGGCGCAACAATTGCATTGGGCTTGAACCCAAAGAGGCAAAATCGTTCAATTCCAATTGGAAGAAAATGGAAGTGTTGGCTGAACCGGAAATTGCCGACAAACGCTGTCCCACCAAACGCATTGCCCAACAGCCGGCGTTGTATTCTAAGCCCAAAATGGCTTCCAAAACGCGCAAATCACGCAAAGAATAGTTGTAACGCGCGACACCCACCCAATTTTTTAAGTTTTTGTGCACCGCCTTCAAGGGCCATTGTGCAGACCAATCCAATTGATCCACCGCAAGTTTTTGCGTGGCGGGGTTTTTCACGTAACGGTAACTCAAAGACATCACGCGCCCATAATCGGGTTGATAGCGCGCACCAATGGAAAAACGCTCGGTGCTGGTTTGGCGGTGGTTGTATTCCGTTTCCATTTCCGCATAAGTTTTGTTCCACACCAAGCCCGCCATTGATCCCACGATATTGGAAAAATTCTTCCCGCGGTCATTATTGAGAGAATCGGAATAAAGTTGCACGCGTTGGTTTTGGAAATAAAAACGCTCGCCCAGCATCGCGCGAAAATATTCCACGCCGTTATTTTTCCCCAGTAAGCGCGAAGTTAAGGCAAAGGTCAGTTGGTTAGCATCGTTGAGGCGGTCTTGGCCGCTGTAAATGTTTTCCGTAAACATTTGCGCTAAGCCAAAATCTTTGATGGCGGTATCCAAAACGGGCAAATGGCTTTGCGGGCGATAGGGAATGTAAACATAAAAAAGTCGCGGCTCTAAGCTTTGGGTGTAATCGTTTTGGCGAAAACGCACGGCGCGTTCAAACGCAAGGCTACCATCCACGGTGAAGGTGGGTAGTGCTCGCGAATGGCTTTTCTTTTGCCCGCGCGCTTTATCTTGTTGTGTTCTTTGACTCAATTGGTAATGCGTTAAATGCAGCCCCAATTTGGAATTCAACTGAAAAGCGGGGTAAATCAAGGGAAAAGAAAATTGCGGATACAGCACCCAACGTTGGGCATTGGTTAAATAAGGGTGGCTAAAACGAGAAATTTGCCCGGTCATAGAAAAATCAGTGAATTTCCCCATATTGGGTTGAAACACATTGAAATTCAGTTGAGGTTCTAAAAAATAAGGCACGGCAACCGGGTTTTGGGGGTCTGTTTGCAGGGTTTGGTAGCGTAAATTTTGTAGACTTCCGCTCAACCACGAAAAAGGCGCATAACTGAAATTGACTTGGCGAATCAAATGCACTTGGGAGGTTTGCAACAATTGGGAAGACAAATCTTGCCAATAGCGGTCATCGGAAACCCTGTTCCATTCCACAAAACCGGTTAAGCGGGGCAACAATTCTTGGGAATGCACCCATTGCCACGCGTAACGGCGTTTTTGGGTTTCTCGGTCTTTGTCCATGACCTCCGCGCGCGCAATGCCACTGCCGTTTTTCATCAAATAACGCCCTTCCGCCCCCAACTGAAAACCGCGCTTGGTCATCCAGCGAGGATATAACGTAGCGTCATAATTTGGCGCTAAGTTTAAATAGTAAGGCAACATCAAATCTAAGCCGGTGCGGGTGCTGGAACGGTAAGTGGGAGACAAAAACCCCGTTTTGCGCTTATCAGACAACGGAAAAGAAAAATAAGGCGCATACAAAATGGGCACGTTTTTAAACCACAAGGAAGAATGCCGAGCGCTGCCTTCTTCCAAATCAAAATCCAAGTTTAAGGAAGAGGCTTTCAAATACCAATCCGGGTCGGGGTTGTTGCAGGTGGAATAACGCGCGTTTTTCAAAGTTAAATATTCTTTGGACAAAATTTTGATTTCATCGGCTGAGCCAGCGAATTGTGCTATGCGCGTGGGGGCGGGCTGCTTCGTGGGTAAGCCATAACTGTGCGCCACATTCACCAACATTGCTGCGGTGGAAGAACTTTGATAAGTTTCATCATCGGTTTCAGAAAGCACGATGTTTTGATTTTGGTAAAAACGCACGGGCACTTCGCGGTTTAAAAAATAGCGGGCGTTTTGGATTAAACCGGTATCTTCCACCAAAAACATTTCCATATAAGGCGCGTGAATTTCAGAGCCATAACGCAACAATTTCACGTTCCCCGTTGCCACGATTTTTTCTTCTAATAAAGAATAATTCAAAACATCCGCAAACAACCACGCATCGCTTTTGCGCCACTGCACATTGCCTTGGGCAAGGATGAAATTATCCAACTTTCCATTGATTAAATCCGCCTTCAAAAAAGAAGCCGCGTTGGGGGAAATCGTGCTTTTATAGGGAATGCCGTAAGGCATTTTTAAATTTTGGGTGGAAAGGCTGTTTAATTTTTTTTCCGTTTTCAAATTTTCAAAATTATTTTCAAAAGACCGTGGAAAATCTTGGGTTAAATCTATTGAATAAACTGGGAAGGCGATGAAAAAGAAAAGCGCCGCCCAAGATTTGGGCAATAAAAGCTTAAAAACAAAAGACGGCATTCTTTTAAGAAGGGTGGTGTAAAATTGCGGATTTTACCAGCATTTTGAAGGAACTATGCCTCGCGATGCCCTGCTTCATTCGTGGATTAAAGAACATTGCCCGAACTGCGAACGCTTTGAGCCTGCCTCAGCAGATGCCAGTTTTCGGCGTTTTTTCCGCCTTTATTTGAAAGATAAATCCACTGCCATTTTGATGGACATTCCCCCTGAAAAAGAAGATGCAGAAGCCTTTTTAAAAGTAGCGGAAATTTTACAAAAAGGCGCAATTCCCTCCCCTCTTATTTTAAAAACGGATATTCCAAACGGCTTTGTATTGGTGAGCGATTTGGGCAGAATCATTTATTTGGAAGCCTTGAAAGCTGAACCTTCTGCCGCAAAACTCTTGATGATGGCAGCAGTAGACGTGTTAATCCGCTTTCAAAAAATAAGCAAAGCCGGCGTCTTGCCGCCTTACAACTTTTCCTTATTGATGAACGAAATGCGTTTGTTCAAGGAATGGTTTATTGAAAAACACTTGAATTTCACTTTAAACGAAACCCAAGAGCAGGAATTAGAATCCGTTTTTCAGTTTTTGGCGAATCGCGCCTTAAACCAACCCAAGGTGTTTGTGCACCGCGATTTTATGCCCAGAAATTTAATGCTGCCGGAAAAAGGAGAAAGCCTCACCCCGTATTTAATTGATTTTCAAGACGCGGTGTATGGACCTATCACCTACGATGTGGTTTCTCTTTTCCGCGATGCGTTTATTTCTTGGGAGGAAGAAACCGAATTGGATTGGGTCATTCGTTATTGGGAAAAAGCGCGCGCAGAAAAGTTGCCCGTGCGGGAGGATTTTTCCGTTTTTTGGCAAGATTACGAATGGATGGGTTTGCAGCGCCACTTAAAAGTTTTGGGTATTTTTTCGCGCCTCAAATACCGCGACCAAAAACCGCATTATGCAACCGATTTGCCCCGCTTTATGCGTTACGCCAAAAAGGTCAGCCGCCGTTACCAAGAACTCGCCCCCCTTTACCGTTTGTTGCAGGTTTTAGAACCCGAAACCACGCAAGAAGGGCTCACTTTTTGAATTTTTCCACGGTCTACCCCAATTTTTTTAGAAAAAAATGCACGCTCTTTTACAAAAATTCCCCAATTTAAACATTTTGGTCGCAGGCGATGTGATGTTAGACCAATATTGGTTTGGCGATGCCTTGCGCATTTCACCGGAAGCGCCCGTGCCGGTGGTGAAAGTGGAAAGAAGCGAAATTCGCTTAGGCGGGGCGGCAAACGTTGCCGCGAATTTGGCGGCGTTGAAGGTGAACACCACCCTTCTTTCTGTTCTGGGGAAAGACGAAGCCGGGGAAAACATCCAAAAATTGGCACACTCTGCGGGCATTCACACTTTATTGCACGAAGAACAATCCCTTTCCACCATTTTGAAATTGCGGGTGATTGGTAGGGGGCAACAACTTTTGCGCATTGATTTTGAAGCGCCCCCTTCCCCCCAAAGTTTGAATGCCAAATTGTTGGATTTTAAAAAACACTTGAAGCACCAAGATTTGATTTTGTTGTCCGATTACGGCAAAGGGGCACTCTTGCACGTCAAAGAAATGATTAAAACGTGCAAAGCAGAAAAAAAGCCCGTCTTCATTGACCCCAAGGGCGAGGATTATGAAAAATACAAAGGCGCAAATTTAATCACCCCCAATCGCCAAGAATTGAAAGCAATCGTGGGCACGTGGCACAGTGAAGAAGATTTGCTCCACCGCGCGCAAAATTTAAGAAAAGCTTTAAATTTGGAAGCCTTGTTGGTCACGCGCTCGGAAGAAGGAATGAGCCTTTTTACAGAAGAAATCATCCTGCACCAAAAAGCCTTAACGGTGCGGGAAGTCTTTGATGTTTCCGGCGCGGGCGACACCGCCATTGCCACCTTGGCGGCTGCGCGTGCAGCAGGCGAAAATTGGCAGCGCGCAATGCTGTTAGCGACTTTATCCGCTGGTGTGGTGGTGGGCAAAGTGGGCACAGCCACCGTCACGCCCGAAGAACTCACCCCTCTTTTTGAAACAAAGGAAAAATAATGTACACCCTCGTCACTGGCGCAGCCGGCTTTATCGGCTCTAATTTAATCAAAGCTTTGAATGAAAAAGGGGTGACCCAAATCATCGCCGTGGATCACTTAAAAAAAGCAGACAAATTCAAAAACTTGGTGGGTTTGGAAATTGCCGATTATTTAGACAAAAACGAATTTTTGGATTATCTCAACCAAGGCGCATTGGAAGGCGAAATTGAAACCCTTTTCCACGAAGGCGCGTGCTCCAACACAATGGAAACAGATGGGCGCTATATGATGGAAAACAATTTCCGCTATTCTTCCACCTTGTTGGATTATTGCTTGGAACAAGAAATCCCCCTGATTTACGCGTCTTCCGCCGCCACTTACGGGAAAAATCAAACTTTTATAGAAAAAGCAGAAAACGAAGCACCCTTAAACATTTACGGTTATTCCAAATATCTGTTTGACCAAAAAGTGCGCCGCGTTTTAACGGAAAACCCGTTGGCAAACGTCACCGGCTGCCGTTATTTCAACGTTTACGGTTACAACGAATTTCACAAAGCGCAAATGGCAAGCGTGGCTTTGCACAATTTTTTGGAATTTAAAAAAAAGGGCTTTGTGGAATTGTTTGAAGGCTCACAAAATTTTGTGCGGGATTTTGTGTTTGTGGAAGACGTGGTGCGCGTCAATCTTTATTTTTGGGAGCATCCGGAAATCAACGGCATTTTCAACGTGGGCACGGGAAAAGCCCAATCCTTTACCGAGGTTTCCCAAACGGTGATCAACACCCTGCGTCAAGGAGAAAACCTCCCCGCCCTTTCTATTACAGAAATGGAAGAACAAAAACTCTTGCGCTACAAACCTTTCCCCGAAGCCTTAAAAGGAAAATACCAAGCCTTCACCCAAGCCCACATTCAAAAATTGCGCGAAGCCGGTTACGACCACGCGTTTTTGGATGTTCAAAACGGCGTTGCCCGTTATGCCCAATGGCTTTTGGAGCATTGCGATGACTGACCAAGAATGGCGGCAAGAGCGCGCAGATTTTGAAGTCATCGCCCGCTGGATTAAACCCTATGACCGCGTGTTGGACTTAGGCTGCGGCGATGGCTCGCTCATCAAATGGTTGGAAAAAACCCGCAACGTGGATGCCGTGGGCGTGGAATTGAATGCGGATTTGTTGTTGGATGCCATTCGCCAAAACGCGCGCGTCATCCAAGCGGATTTGGAAAACGGCTTACAAGATTTTTCCGACAATTCTTTTGATAAAGTGATTTTATCGCGCACCTTGCAAACCATCCGCCAAACGGAAGTGGTGTTAAAGGAAATGCTGCGCGTGGGAAAAGAAGCCATCGTTTCCTTCCCCAATTTTGCCTATTGGAAAAATTTAGATTCCATCGTGGTGGAAGGCAAAATGCCGGTTTCAGAAGATTTACCTTATTCGTGGCACGATTCCCCCAATGTGCGTTTTTTCACCTTAAACGATTTTGAATCTCTGTGCGCCGATTTAAACATTCGCGTCTTAGAAAAAAATTTGTTGAACGCGGACGGTTCAGCCGTTGAAGCCCCCCCGGAATATTCCCAAGAAGATTGCCACTTTTTAACCTCTTTGGTGGTCTGCCGCATTGGGCGATAAATCCACGGTAAAAAGAAAATTTTTTTGAAAAAAAACAAGGTTCACCGTGGAAAAAAACCTGTATTTGAAAACGCTCTTTTCCAAAAAAATGCTCATTTGCGTTTTCACGGGCTTTTCTTCTGGCTTACCTTTGCTCTTATTAGTGAACCTTGTTCCAGCGTGGTTAAGAAGTGAATCGGTAGATTTAACCACCATCGGTTTTTTTGCTTTCATCCAATTTCCTTACACGTGGAAATTTTTGTGGTCACCTTTTTTGGATCGCTTTTCCCCTTTTTTGGGTCGCCGCCGCGGCTGGATGTTTTTTTGTTTGCTTTTCCTTTTTTTCGCCATCGGTTTATTGGGCAATTTTGCGCCGGAAAAAAATATTGGAACAATTGCGTTTTTATGCACCCTGATTGCGTTTTTGTCCGCCACCTTGGATATTGCAATTGACGCTTTTCGGCGCGAAATTTTAACTGACAACGAATTGGGCTTAGGCAACGCCATCCACGTCAACGCTTATCGCTTAGCAGGCTTGGTGCCGGGATCTTTATCCTTAATTTTGGCGGACCTTTTCCCGTGGCACATTGTGTTTTGGGTGACCTCTTCCTTTTTGTTGCCCGGCATCCTCATTCTTCTTTTTTTGGCTGAACCTCCCCTTTACAACGCGCCCAAAACTTTAAAAGAAGCGGTTTTTTTGCCCATTACGGAATTTTTAAACCGAAAAGGCTTTGCCCACGCTTTCTTAATTTTAAGTTTTATTTTTTTTTATAAATTGGGCGATAGCCTTGCCACCGCCTTGATTACGCCTTTTTATTTGGATATGGGTTTTTCCAAAACGGATGTGGGCGTCATTGCCAAGCACGCCGCGCTCTGGCCTTCCATTTTGGGGGCGATGTTGGGGGGCTTGTGGATGGTGAAATGGGGCATTCACAAGGCGTTGTGGGTGTTTGGCGCGGTGCAGTGGGTGACGATTTTGGGCTTTGCCTTTTTGGCTTTTTTAGGACCTTTTACCGAAATTGCCTTCACCGAACGGCTTTTGTTGGCGCTGATTATTTCTTTGGAATATTTGGGCGTAGGCTTAGGCACAGCGGCGTTTGTGGCGTTTATTGCGCGGGAAACCCACCCCGCTTACACCGCCACACAAATGGCACTTTTTACAAGCTTTGCCGCCATTCCGCGCACCTTTATCAACGCTTTGGCGGGCATCTTAGTGGAAGCTTTGGGCTGGTTTTCCTTTTTTTGGCTCTGCACCTTGTTGGCTGTTCCGGGAATGCTTTTGCTTTTTAAAGTTGCACCGTGGAAGGAAAAATAGGGGCGTTTTTCATTTTTCACCGTTATTTTGCGCGGGAAAAAATTTCAAAATTAAAAAAATCCACGGTCAACCGTGGATTTTTTTGTTTTAGCGCGAAAAAAAGAAAGGTCATTCTGAGCTTTGCGCAGCAAAGCGAAGAATCTCTTCAAGGGAAAGAAATAAAAAACAAAAAAATAACGTTGTTTTTATGCCAAAAAAACCCCAAAAAAACGGAGTGAAATGTTAAAAAAACTTGCGGTTTGCGGGGGGGGGGGTAGACTCCCTTCACCATCCACGGTTGACCGCGGATTTTTTTTGTTTTTTTTCAGTTTTTCATTCTTTTAAAGGATTTTTCAATGCAACACAAAATCATTGCCTTGGCTCTGGCAGCGGTCGCTTCTTCCGCCGCTTTTGCACAATCCAACGTTCAAATTTACGGCGCTGTGGATTACGGTTACACCTTTCGCCATTTACCGATGAAAATGGATTTAACCACCAATGACCCTCCCGATTTCAAATATCTTTCTTCTTCCACCAACCACCGCATCAATTCTGGGCAAAACATCGGCAACCGTTTGGGTTTCAAAGGCGTGGAAAATTTGGGCAATGGCTTAAAAACGGTGTTTGTGTTGGAACGCGGCTTTTATTTGGACACGGGGGCGGACGCAGGCGGCTTTAACCGTCAAGCTTATGTGGGCTTGGCAAGCGATTACGGCACCGTGGTGGGCGGCAGAATTTACACCCCTTATTACAACTTAGTTTCCTCCCTTGACCCTTTCGGGGATGGCACGGTGGGGCAATTTAGCAACGTGAAAGGTGGCTTTTCAAGCGAAGCAGACGATATAGAATTTATCTCTTCCACCAATACTTTATTTAACCCTGTTCGCGTCAACAACGCCCTTGCCTATATTTCCCCCAATTGGGGTGGATTGGGCTTTGTGGCAGCTTATTCCAACAACGCATTAACAGATGACAGCGCACAAAAAGGGGGCGTCAACGACACCGTTGCCACTGTTGCCGCCAATTACACCCTTGACAACGCGATGGTGGGCTTATCTTTTCATCGCATAAAAGGCGGTTATGACAATCAATCCGCAAACATCATTCCTCTTCGTTCTGGATTAAACGTCAAAAACCTTGACAACATCACCTTGGGCGGAAGCTATGATTTACAAAGCGTGAAACTTTCCGCTTTTTGGTCTTGGGACAATTTGAAATTTGCCGAACCAGATCTTGCTTTTGGAAATAGCATTAAACAAAACACTTTTATGTTGGGCGCTACCGTGCCGTTGGGTAAACACGCCGTGAAAGCTTCTGTAAATTATTCCAAAGTCAAAACCCAACCCATTGACCACGGCAAAGCGATGCAATTTGCCTTGGGCTATGACTACAATTTCAGCAAACGCACCGCCTTTTATGCCGCTTACGCCTTCATCAAAAACGACAAAGTGCAGTTTGACGCAAACGGAATAGAAACGCGCTCGGGGCGTTATGCCGTCACGGGTGATGCTTCCAACAGCGGGGGCGATTACCGCGGCGCTTTCCAAGTGGGCGTAAAACACACTTTTTAAAAAGCACCCTTCTTCGCTTTGCGAAAAATCTCAAAAAAAATCCACGCTCGACCGTGGATTTTTTTTATGCTTTTCACCGAAAAAATTCACCGAGAAAAACCCGGAGGGGCGAATTTGGGGATTTCTATGGAATCCAGCATATTTTTAATAAACAAGCCCAATTCCGTTTCCCCTTCCAATTGCAATTGGCGTTTGAAAAACAAGGTGTCCGGGTCTTCTTGGCGCAATAAAAGTTGCAAAAAACCCGCACATTGCGCTTTGAAATAAACGTCCGCGCTTTTGTTGAAAAGCACCTTAAAAACATTCCCATCAAAAGTAAAAAAAGATTGCGTGCCGCCATCCAACATTTCCACGCAAAAATTTTTGCCCGTTAATTTTTCTAAATCGTCCTCAGGCAAAACGCCCTTTTTTTTCGCCCAATTTAAAGCCGAACACAACAAAAAACTGTGCGGATAAGTGGGCAATTTGCGGTTGATTTTTGCTATCCACTCTGGCAATTGAAAATCAGGGATTTTGAACGCAGAAGGATTTTTAAAAAAATTCACGTAATCATCAAACAAAGCCATTTTTTCTTTCCTTTAATGTTGAAAAATGCCGGCATTGCCAAACCAATAGCCATTGACAAACCCCACCGCGCTCCAATGGGGGGAAGCTTGCACCTTTTCGCCTTCTTTTGCCCGCGCAAAGGCTTCCACAATTTCTTTCATAAACTGTTTTTGGGGCGACAAACGCACATAATCCACGCCCAATTGCACGATTTCCGGCATTTGGGCAAGCAAACAATAGGTTTGCGCGCTCATTGTTTGAATGCCATTAATACACAAAAAATCTTGCCCTTCGCGCGTTTTTAACGTTAAACCTTCTTCGTGCTCCATACATTTAAACTGGCAATCATCTTTGTTCAATTCATAATGGCGCGCCGTGAAACACCGCGCAGAAAACGCCAAAGGGAGTTTCCCAAAAGCAAACACTTCCGTTTCCACATTTTGGGGTTTGTGGCGGTGTAAAAACGCAATCAACTCGCGGTTAGCTTCCAAAGGGGGCAAAAAGCGCCTTAAACCATAATGGGCAAAGGTGTTTAAAGTTTCTTCGTTGTAAATATTTAAATGCGCGCCGCCTACAAAATTTTTGCCTTGGATTAAATGCAACGCCCCCAAATCATTGATTTCAATAGGAAAAGGGGAATTTTCTACCAATTTTCTTAAATTTTTCAAATCCGTTTCAGATTCCAACAAGGATTGCGCGCACATCACCACGTTTTTGCCGGCGCTCATCACATCGCGCGCCAAAGAGAGCCAATCCGCTGTTTTCAATTGTTGGCGGCGCGCGCAAACGGATTCGCCGATGTAGAGGGTGTCTAAATCGGGCAACTGCGCCATTTCGGCATAAAAATTCAACACTTCGGCTTTTTGCCAAAAAAAGAGTAAAGGTCCCAAACTGATTTTCATTTTTCCACGGTCAATTTCAAATTTTTTAAAAAAATTCATCGCCACGGGCGGTTATACGCGCCCAAGGTGGCTTGCGAGCCTTCGGAGAGTTTTTCCAAATTCTGTTGCCATTCTGGCAACACGGTGAAATGTTCGTTTTCTAAGGAATCTAAGGCTTGACGCATCACTTGGGTGACCGTTGCCACATACGCCGGGGAGCGTTGCCGCCCTTCAATTTTAATGGCCTTGACGCCAATTTGTTTTAGTCTCGGCAGAATTTCCAAGACGTTTAAACTCGTGGGTTCTTCCAAAGCGTAATAGGTTTCGTGATTCACCGCAAAACGCCCTTTGCACAGGGTGGGGTAACCCGCTTTTTCATCCTCTTCAAAACGGTCAATCAAAATGTGGTTGAGGCGCGTTTCCATTATTTTGTCTTTTTTTTGCCACACCACAAATTTGGCGGGCGAACACGCGCCCACCGTGTTGGGCGATTCTCCGCAAGCGTAACTGGAAAGCCAACAGCGCCCTTCGTTCATCACGCACAATCCACCAAAACCAAACACTTCAATGCCCACCGTGGTTTTTTGAATGACTTCCTTAATTTGTTCCAAGGTTAACACTCGGGGCAACACCGCGCGCGTAATGCCAAATTCTTTTTGGCAGAATTGGATGGCTTCATAATTGGTGGCTGAACCTTGCACGGAAAAGTGTAAGCGCGCTTCGGGATATTTTTCTCGCGCATAATGCAAAAGCCCCAAATCCGCCAAAATCAGGGCATCCGCTCCAAGGTGAATGGCTTCATCCACCGCGTTGTGCCAGTCTTTTGTTTTGCCGGCTTGCATAAAGGTGTTGATGGCAACCAACACCAAGACGCCCTTTTGGTGCGCGTATTCCACGCCTTTTAAAAGCGCTTCTTCCTTAAAATTTAAGCCAGCAAAATTGCGCGCGTTGGTGTTGTTTCTAAAACCCAAATACACTTCATCCGCGCCGTAATCCACCGCCGCCTTCAACGCCGGCAGGCTTCCCGCCGGACAAACCAAATGGGGCAACATAAAAACCCTTTGTTTGCTTATAAAAAGCGCATTTTACAAAAATTTGAATTTTCCACGGTAAACTGCGCATTTTTTTTGAAAATTTTTAAGCCTTTGCCGTGGATTTTCAAAACGAGAGCCATTTTTTGCAAAAAAACACAAAAAAAGAAGTAAACGGCAAAAAAATGTTTGACTTTTATCAGCAAAAGCACAACAATACGCATTAAATTGTTGCAGTGCAAAAAAATAATTTTTTTTGGACGCAGCAGCAGTTTCAAGCAGTTTGTTTCAAAACCATTTTAAAATCTTTTTTTAGGAGTTCACTCGTGTTCAAGACCCCCGAACAATTTATCGCGGCCAACAAAGCCACTGTTGATTCTTTATTGTCCTTGGCAAACACCGCCTTGGCTTCCGCTGAACGCATTGCCGCGTTGAATTTAAACGCCGCCCGTTCCGTGATTGAAGATTCCGTTTCCAACGCACGCGCCTTGGCTTCCGCCAAAGACGCCCAAGAAGCCGCCAGCATTGCTGCCGCCCAAGTGCAACCCAATGTGGAAAAAGCCGTGGCTTACAGCCGCTCGGTTTATGAAATCACCGCGCAAACCCAAGAAGAATTGTCCAAAATGGTGGAAAGCCAATTCAGCGACTTTCAAAAAACCGTGAGCAGCTTGTTGGACAGCGCCGCTTCTTCCGCTCCCGCGGGTTCTGATGTGGCGGTTGCCGCTGTGAAAAGCGCAATTGCTGCTGCCAATTCCGCGTTTGACAATATGAACAAAGCCGCCAAACAAGTGGCTGAAATTGCCGAAGCCAATGTGACGGCTGCCACCAACGCCGCCGTGAAAGCAAGCGGTGCTGCCAGCAACGTGAGCGCTGCTGCTCCCGCCAAAAAGAAATAATTCAAGGCAAAATGTTTTAAAAAGAAGCCCAATCTTTGGATTGGGTTTTTTCAACAATATTTCAATTAACTTTCCCGGTGAGGATCATTTATGGAAAACAACCTTGAACAAATTATGGCTGCGCAACGCGCCAACACCGAAGTTTTAATGGCCTTGATTCGCACGGCTTTTAACGGTGTGGAACGTTTAACGGCTTTGAATATGGCCGCCAGCCGCGATTTCTTTGGCACGGGCGTTGCCAACGCGCAACAAGCTTTGAGCGCCAAAGATGTGAATGAATTAACCCAAATCAATTCTGCTTTAACCCAACCTTCCCTCAACAAGTGGATGGAATATTCCCGAAACCTTTATGATTTGGTGGCGGATATTCAAAAAGAAGTCACCGCGGTGATGGAAAGCCAATATTCTTCCTTTGCCCAAAAAGCAACGGACACCGTTGAAAAAGTCAAAAGCAGCACGCCGGTGGGCGGGGAAGTGTTTGCCGCCACTTTGCAATCCTTCTTAAACGCTTCCAACCAAGCCTTTGGCAATATGACGAACATTGCCAAGCAAATGTCGGACATCACCCAAGCCAACATCCAAAACGCGGGCAACGCCACCAGCAAAGCTTTAACCGCTGCCGCGCAAAAATCCAGCAAATAATTTCCAAAAGAAGTTTAAAAAAAAGAGAACCGCCCGTGGGCGGTTTTTTTTTATAATTTTCCACGGTCAAGCCCCAATTTTTTTTAAAAATGATTGAATTTTCTTACGCAGAATTTCAACGCTGGCTTTTTCTTTATGTTGCGCCTTCTGCGCGCATTTTATCTTTTAGCGCCACGGCGCCCGTTTGGGGAACAGGCGGCGCACCAATGCGCATACGCTTAATGTTGGGCTTGGCTTTGTCTTTTTTAATCGCCCCTTTGGTGGCAGAAGAAACCGCGCTCCCCGCTTCGTTTTTGGATGTTTTAACAATGCAAATTTTCATCGGCACGGCGATGGGGCTTTCAATGCGCATTGTGTTTGGCGCAATTGATGTGGCGGGGGAATATATTGGCTACCAAATGGGATTGGGCTTTGCCACGTTTTACGACCCCATTGATTCTTCCCAAACACCCGTGATGGCGGAATTTTTAACCCTTCTTGCCATTTTGCTTTTTTTTGCCATCAATGGGCACTACCTTTATTTAGAAGCCTTGGTGAAAAGCTTTCACTTGCTGCCCTTATCCCCTTTGAGCGCTTTGAAAATCCAAAGCATTGCGCACATTGTGCAGTTGGGCTCAATGATGTTTTCCTTTGGCTTATTGCTTTCTTTACCGATTGTGGCAACCGTTTTAATGCTCAACACCACCTTAGCCGTTTTAACCCGCGCCGCCCCGCAATTAAATATTTTTGCCTTAGGCTTTCCAATGACGCTTTTGGGCGGGTTCATTTTATTGGGTTTGGCGTTAAACGATATGCAAAGCTTGATGACCTATATTTTTGAACGCGCGTTGGAGAGCATTTTGGCATTTTTTCCACGGTAGACGCTTGTTTTTTTTAAAAAAATTCCGTTTACCGTGGAAAATTCAGCGTTTTAAAACCAAGGCAACGAGGTAGGCGGCAATTCCTAAAAAGCACAGCACCGACCAATTAGCGATGGACAAGCCCAAAAACACCCATTCTTTACTGGAACAAAAGCCCGTTGCCAAAAACCATTCGGGATAGGCGTTGCCCAACACATCCACAAAACGTTCAATGAAATTGGGGTCAGAAAATCCGCATTCTGGTAAAACCCCCGGGAAAAATTGCATCACGCTTTGGTAGCTTGCTAAGCCTGAGCCAAACAAAGCCACCAACACGGTGAAAAGCGCAAGCGCTTTCCACGCTTTGGGAAAACGGCAAACCGCCAAAAGAATGAAGGCTGCAAAAGCGATGAAAAAATACAAAACGCGTTGGAAAATGCAATAAGGGCACGGGTGGAGTTGTAAGTAATATTGCAAAAACATTCCAAAAAAACTGATCAATAGGCTGCCGATTCCCAAAATTAAAAAATACAACGGGGTAGGAATTTTTTTAAGGAGTGCCCAAAACATTTGAAAATTTCCTTTAAAATTTTTGCGGATGGTTGCATTTTAAATAGAGGACGCGATGCAAGCAAAAATTCTTTTGGTGGAAGATGATACCCGTTTGGCGGCGCTGACCGCGGAATATTTGCGTAAAAATAATTTTGATGTGGACGTTGAAGAAAACGGCAACACGGCGGCGGAGCGCATTTTAAAAGAATCGCCCGATTTGGTGATTTTGGACGTGATGTTGCCTGGCAAAGACGGCTTTGAAGTCTGCAAAACGGTGCGGGAAAAATATCCCGGAATCATTTTAATGCTCACCGCGCGCGATGAAGATTACGACCAAATCTTGGGCTTAGAATTGGGGGCGGACGATTACATCGCCAAACCCGTGCCACCCCGTGTGTTGCTGGCACGGGTGAAAGCCTTATTGCGCAGAAACCACACCGCAGGAACATCCAACAGCGCTGCGGAAATTTTGGAATTTGGCGCGTTTAAAATCAGCCAACAAACGCGCAACACCGTTTTGCACAATGACCCCATTAGCTTAACCACCGCGGAATTTGATTTACTCTGGCTTTTGGCAACGCACGCCGGCAATGTCTTGTCGCGTGATGATTTGTTGCAAGAACTACGCGGCATTGGCTTTGACGGCTTGGATCGCTCCATTGACGCGCGCATTTCGCGCCTGCGCCGCAAATTGGGCGATGACCCAGAAAACCCCAAACGCATTAAAACCGTGCGCGGCAAAGGTTATTTGTTCAGCAAAAATGATTGGGATTAAAGATTTTAAGCGCCTTTTTCAGCGCCAAGGCAAAGGGCCTTATCGCCTGCCCCGCCTTTTTTTAAATTTTTACGTGGTCTCAATGGGCACGTTCATTGCCATTGCCTTCATCGCCGATTTCATCATCAGTCGCGCCCAGCACGACCACATTGAAAACGCCGCACGCCGCTTTATGCAGGGCACCATACGGATGGTGGAAATGGATTTAGACCGCTACCCAATGGCGCTGTGGTATTTCCGCATAGAAGAAATTCAAAAATATTTTAATTACCCCATTCAAATTTTGGAGCGCGAACACATCACCGCTTTATTAACCCTTGAAGATTTAAACCAAATTGATTCCGGCGAAATTGTGATTGCCTTACCCCAACAAAAATTTTATCAGCGCTTGGGGAACACGCCTTTTGTGTTGTCCGTGGGACCCTTTGCCCAGATGATCAACAAAAATTCGCTCTTTCCCTTGGAAATGCGTTTACGTTTATTGACGTGGAGTTTTATTGCGCTCTTATTTGCCGTGGCACTTTATTTTTGGATTCTCCCCATTTGGCGAGATTTAGAAAATTTACGCCAAAGCGCCGCCTTATTTGGCACACGGCGCAAAAATGTCTACGCCAACGCGCATTCCAAATTGTTTGCGCCTTTATCCATCGCCTTTAATTCTATGATGCGCCGCATTGATGAACTCTTAAAAACCCACAAAGAATTGAGCAGCAGCATTTCCCACGAATTGAGAACGCCGATGGCGAGAATCCGTTTTGCCTTAGAAATGCTCACCGAAAACCCCTCCAAAGAAGAAGCAGAGCGTTTTAGCCAAAACATTGAACGCGATTTGGACGAATTGGATAAATTGATTGACACCCATTTGACCTACGCCCGAATGGAGCGCGAAGCCGTCACCGCACGTTTTGAAGCGGTGCTTTTAAACGATTGGCTCATCAACGAATTGGAAAATTTAAGATTGTTTGCCGCACCTTTGCATTTTGAAATTCTCACCGATTTGCCCCCGGATGTCCGTAGCGACATTGATTTAAAACTCCTTCCCTACGCCATTCGCAATTTGGTGCGCAACGCCTTCAAATATGCCCAAAGCAAGGTGCTCTCGCGCGCGTTTTTGAAAGACCAATCCGTCTTTTTCACCGTGGATGACGATGGCAGCGGCATTGCCGATGCCGATAAACGGCGCATTTTTTCTGCCTTCACGCGCTTGGATGGCTCGCGAGACCGCGCAACCGGCGGCTACGGCTTAGGCTTAGCCATCGCGCGGCGCGCCGTTTATTTGCACGGAGGGGAAGTCTGGGTAGAAGATTCTGCCTTAGGTGGCGCGCGCTTTGTTTTGCGCTGGCCTTTAAAACAAAAACACACTTAAAAAATCGGCAAAATTTTCCTTTTTCTTTTCAAAATCCACGGTCAAGGTGAAATTTTTTTCAAAAAAATAAAGGGTAGACCGTGGAAAATTCTTAAAAAATCAATGGGTTAAACCGTTTTTTTCCTTGGGCACATTTTTTGCTTTTTATCGCGCGAAAACGGCGTTTTAGAATGCAGTTAACCCAAACACCCAAAATGCCGTTAACAGGAAACAGCGAGGGCAAGGATTATGGCAATTGGTTTTTTAAACATTGGGATGACGGGCATTCAAGCGGCGGCGATGGGGCTTTCCGCCACAGACCACAACATTGTCAACGCCAACACCAATGGCTATTCCCGTCAAAATACGGTGCAGGCGGCGGCGTGGGCACATTTCACCGGCAACGGCGCGTTGGGACAAGGCACAGAGGTCATCACCGTCAAACGCGCTTATGATCAATTCATCAATCGCCAGCTCAACAGCGCGCAAAACGCTTACAGTTATTTTAAAGCTTACAACTACGAGGTTGCGCAAATTGACAATCTTTTGGCGGATGAAACTTCCGGGCTTTCCCCTGTTTTGGAACGCTTTTTTGCTTCCATCCAAGATTTAGCCAACAATCCAGATTCTATGGCGAGTCGCCAAGCGATGATTTCTTCTGCCCAAACGATGGTCTCCGGCTACCAAACCTTGCAAAATCGCTTGGATGAGCTCACCCAAGAAGTCAACGGCAAAATTGAAGTGGCGGTCTCGCAAATCAATTCCTTGGCAGAACAAATTGCCTCCGTGAGCCGCAAAATCAATTTAACTGAATCGGCAAGCGGGCACGCCGCCAACGATTTACGCGACCAACGCGATGCTTTGGTGAAAAGTTTAAACGAATTGGTGGATGTCAAAGCCCTCACGGGAGAAGATGGTTCGTTTAGCGTTTTTATGGGCTCCGGGCAGCGTTTGGTTTCCTCTTACGGGGAATTGACGCGCTTAACCGCCGCCCACAACGAAGAATTTCCCACGCGCGCCACCTTGGGCTTAGAAAGCGCCAACGGTGGCAGTATGCCCTTACCAGAACGCCTTGTGCGTGGCGGGGAATTGGGCGGGCTCTTGGCTTTTCGCGCGGAGACAATGGATGTTGCCCACAACGAATTGGGGCGCATTGCAGCTTCCCTTGCTTTGGTATTCAACGCCCAACACGCCTTGGGGCAAGATTTATTGGGGAATAAAAACGGGGATGTGGGTTTTGAAAACAATTTTTTTGATTTGAGCGCAATGCAACCTTTGACAACCCACTATGGCACAAACACCGGCAACGCTACTTTAAACGCAACCTTTACACCCGCAGAATTTGGTCCGCACACCACTTCCGGCAATTTTTACACCCAACTCACCACCAGCGATTACCGCCTCAGTTGCACGGGCGCAGGGGTGTATCAATTGGAACGTTTGAGTGACCACAGCATTTTGGGGCAAGGCAGCTTCACCGCTTTAAACACCGTTGCCCAAAGTCAAGGTTTTTCTTTAAACCTCACCGGCACAGCCCAAGTAGGTGACCAATTTTTAATCCGCCCCACCGCCAACGCGGTCAATAATTTAAAAATCAACGCCAGCATTGTGGCAGATGCGCGTTTAATCGCCGCCGCCTTGCCCTTTGGGGCGGAATCCAACTCCGCCAACACCGGAACGGGCATTATGACGGAAAGCGCCGCTTCCCCTTTGGTGGGCGCGATGAATTTACCGGTGAATATCGCTTTCAACAACAACCAACTCACCTTCACCGGCGCAATCGGCAATATTGTTTATAAACCTGCCAACGCCACAACGGAAATCACCGTTCCCGCTACCCAAACCTTACCCTACACCCAAGGAATGCGTATTGCTGTAAACGGAATGGTGTTTACGCTTTCCGGTCAGCCCAACAACGGGGATGGTTTTACTTTAACCCCCAACACGGGCGCCACCACCGATTCACGAAACGCTCTTGCGTTAGGCAAATTACAAACCCTCAACACCGTGGGTGGGGGAGCAAACAACAAAGCCACCTCCACCTTGCAAGGCGCTTATGCGCAAATGGTTGCCTTTGTGGGCATTAAAACCAATGAAATCAAGGTGGGTGAAAAAACGCAGTTGGACGTGCTGCAACAAGCCCAAGCGAATCAGGAATCGCTTGCGGGAGTGAATTTGGATGAAGAATACATCAATATGATCAAATACCAGCAAGCCTACCAAGCCTCTGCCCGCATTATTGAAGTCGCCGGCATTGTGTTTGATACGATTGTGAATATGCGTGGATAAAAAGGAGGAAGAAAATGGCTTTTCGCGTCAGCACGGCTCAAATCTTCAATAGCGGGGCACAGGGCATTGCCAAAAATCAATCCGCGCTTTATCGCTTACACCAACAATTGGCATCCGGAAGGCGCGTGATGACGCCCTCAGATGACCCTATTGCGGCATCGCGCGCGGTGGTGCTCTCGCAAAGTCAAGCCTTTAACCAACAATCCATCCGCAACCAAAAAGATGCCGATTCCAAACTCTCTGAGGTGGATTCCCAACTCTCTTATTTGGACAAACGCTTAACCAGCGCACGCGACCGTTTAATCCAAGCCGGCAACACGCAACTTTCCGCCGAACAAAAAAGCTACATCGCCGCTGAAATTGAAGGCATTTTTGGCGAAGTTTTGGCAATGGCGAACACGCAAGATAGTTCCGGCAACTATATTTTCTCCGGCTTTTTGGGGGACGTGCGCCCTTACAACGAAACCCAAAATGGCGCAGCTTACGCCGGCAACCAAGGCAAGCACTTGGTGCAAGCTTCCACCGGAAGGCAAATCGCCACCAACGTCACCGGCAGTGAGATATTTAACTTTAAAACCGGCAACGGCTTATTTGAAACAAAAGCCGGCTCCATAATGCCCAGCGTCTCCGTCAAAGCACAAAACACCGCAGGCGATGCCGCCCAACTCTCGGTCAATCACGTGGATTATGCAAAACAACAAGCGGCAATTGCTGCCGGCAACGGCAAAGTGCTCTTAAAAGTCACCCCCAACAACACGGTGGAATTTACCAAATCGGATGGCACGCTATCTGTTGCCACTTATACGCCCGGGCAGCCTTTGAATTTCCAAAACGATTTGGGCGTAACCTTCAACGTTTCCGGCGTGTTGAAGGAAGGGGATCAGTTTGAAGTGGACATCAACGCGCCCAATACGGGTTTGGGAATCATCAACCAAGGCAGCATTCAAAGCATTGCCAATTACAACGCAGCAGTCAATGCCGGTTACAAAAATTTAAGCATTCAATTTAGCGAAAACGTGGTGGATGGAAAATCCACGCTCAGCTACCAAATTTTTGATTTGCGCACCCCCACCAACCCCGTTGAACTCACCAACGGCGCACAAGTTTACAAAGAAGGGGAAAGCATTTACCTGCGCAACTTAAACGCCGTGCCCCCCGATTTTGGCATTGCGGTTTCTTTTAACGGTAAACCCAACGGAGGCGATTCTTTTGGCATTCAAAACAGCCAAGAAAAAAACGTCTTTGGCGTTTTGAAAGATGCCATCAATCTTTTGAACCACGACAACCTTGGGCAAGAAAACCAAATCAGCTCCATTGAATATACCAACCGTTTGGCGGGTATTTTGCAAAATTTGGACCAATCCATGGAAAACATCAACCACGTGCGCGCGGGCGTGGGAGCGGATTTGCAAGAATTGGAATCCTTAAAAAACACGGCGGAAGACAAGGTGTTGCATTACGCTTCTGCCATTTCCGATTTGGTGGATTTGGACTACAACGAAGCGGTTTCCAATATGATGCAACAAACCCTGCAACTGCAAGCCGCCATCGCCGCTTTTCAGCAAACCAGCAATTTGAGCTTGTTTAATACTTAAAAATGAAAAAAACGCTTTTATTGCTTTGCTTTTGCCCCGTTTTAACGTGGGGCGCGCCGTGGGAAGCAGCAACGCCCACGGGCAACCCCATTATTGACACGCAAATGGATTTAGCGCCCATTCCTTTTGCCCAAAATTGGGAAATGACGCAATCTTCCTTACCCAACAACCGCTACGCCCTTTCTTTAACCTTAAAACGCTTTCACACGGGCGGCGCGGGGGAAGCCTTGGCAATTTTCAAAACCCGCGCGGAAAGTTTAAAAAAACTCTTTGGCTTTTCCCATTATTCCATTGAAGAATACGCAGAAGGCATTGTTTCCCACACCATCGGTGCGCGGCGTGTGGCTTATGGCGTAATTTCCCTTCAAAAAGAAAGTAAGGACGAAAAAGGCTTTTCCCCCAATTCAACAGAAAAAATCCTTTGGCCCAAAGCGCCTCCTCCCCAAAAAACACGCAGCAAAAATGCCACCTCCAAACCCAAAATCACCCTCTCGCCCAATCAAGGAGCGAAGGTAGAAACCCATCCCATTCCAAGGGTGACGGAAATGGATGGCGTGCAGTTGTGTTTGACGCCTTGCGCCAATATTTTGGAAAAATAATCCACGGTCAACGCAATTTTTTTTTGAAAAAATTTCAGCGTTCACCGTGGAAAAAAGACGGTTTTTCTATTAGAATGCCACGTTTTCTTCGGGGTGTAGCGCAGTCCGGTAGCGCATCTGCTTTGGGAGCAGAGGGTCGCGAGTTCGAATCCCGCCGCCCCGACCCTTTTCTAAATCAATTATGGATTGGCTTTTATTATCCCAAGCCTTGCTCTTGGGCGTGGTGGAAGGCTTAACGGAATTTTTGCCCGTTTCTTCCACCGGACATTTGGTCATCATCGGCAGCCTCATTCAATACGACAACGAAGCAAGCAAAGTTTTCAAAATTGTGGTGCAATTGGGCGCGATTTTGGCGGTTTGCTGGCATTACCGCGCGCGCTTATGTTTTGCTTTAAAAAACGCGCCCACTTCTGCCCCCGAGCGCCATTTCTTAACCATTTTGTTCATCGGCTTTTTGCCCGCCGCTTTCACGGGCGCCACCCTTCACTCTTATATTAAAAATTATTTGTTCCACCCCATCATTGTGGCAACGGCTTTGATTGTGGGCGGATTCATCATTTTGTGGGTGGAAAAACGCGATTTTTCAAATAAAATCAATAGTTTAGAAACACTTTCCCAAAAAGATGCCTTCAAAGTGGGCTGGATGCAATGTTTGGCGATGTGCCCGGGAGTGTCTCGTTCAGGCGCAACCATCATTGGTGGGATGTTTTTGGGCTTATCCCGCAAAACGGCAACGGAATTTTCCTTTTTTCTGGCCATCCCCACGATGTTTGGCGCAACGCTCTACGATCTTTACAAAAACTGGGCGTTTTTAAATGGGGGCGATTTCCAAGCTTTTGCGCTTGGGTTTGTTGCTGCCTTTCTTTCTGCCATTTTTAGCGTTCAGGCGCTTTTAAAATTTGTTTCAACGCACAGCTACACGCTTTTTGCCTATTACCGCATTCTTTTTGGCGTTTTGGTTTTCCTCACCCTTCCGTGGATAGAATGGACGCGCTAACGCACGTGGCAGTGGGTATTTTACAAAAACCCAACGGCGATTTTCTGCTCTGCCAGCGCCCCAAAAATAAAGTTTATGCCGGATTTTGGGAATTTCCGGGCGGGAAGGTGGAAAAAGGGGAAGAGCTTGAAACCGCCTTAAAACGCGAAATTCAAGAAGAATTGAATTTGGAAATTTTATCCGCCTTCCCGTGGATTTCCCGCGTGTTTCTTTACCCGCACGCGCGGGTTTGTTTGCATTTTTTTAAAATCAAAGAATGGCGCGGCAATTTAAACCCCCACACCATAGAACACGCGGATTTTTATTGGCAGTCGCCTTTTGCGCCTTTAAAAAATGCTCCGCTCTTACCCGCCAACCACGCCGTTTTGCCACTTTTGGTTTTGCCGGAAATGGCTTTTATCACCGCAGCGGAAATCAACGGGGAAGAAAAAGAATTAGAGCGCTTAAAAAACGCGCTCATTCAATTTCCGCGCGCCTTGGTGCAGTTGCGGGACAAAACCCTTTTTCAGCGCGAAAACTTCGCAAAAAAAATTGCCACCCTTTGCCAAGAAAAAAACGCGCTTCTGGTCATCAATGACGATGAAAATCTCGCACGGAAAGTGAAAGCGCGCGGCGTGCATTCTTCTTCTTTTTCTTTAAAAAAACTACAAAAACGCCCCGATTTTCCCTTCTGTGGCGCATCTGTTCATAACCTTGAAGAATTAAAACGCGCCCAAACTTTAAACTTGGATTATGTTTTTTTAAGCCCCATTTTCCCAACCCCTTCCCACCCCAACGCCCCCGCTTTGGGTAAAGACTCATTCAAAGCGCTCATTCAACACACCCCCATTCCCGTTTTTGCGTTGGGGGGCGTGGCGATGCACGATTTACCCGATTTACAACGTTTGGGGGCACACGGCATCGCCCTTCTGCGCGGTTATTGAACCCCGTTCCACGGTGAACGCTTTGTTTTTTTGAAAAAATTTCAAGGTTCACCGTGGAAATGCAATCAAGTTGGATTTTTTATTTTCGTTTCAAAAACGGTTAAGGCGTCCCAAACGGCTTTGTCCATATCCCAATAGCGGTAAGCCCCCAAGCGTCCGCCCAAAATGAAGCCGGGCTGCTCCTTTGCTTTTTGGGCGTAGCGCGCATACAACGCCGTGTTTTTTTCATCATTCACCGGATAATAAGCTTCGTCCCCGCGCTTCCAGCTTGCCGGATATTCACGGCAAATCACGCTTTTTTCCAAATAAAACGGCGTTGCTCTTTCCGGGTGATAGTGTTTGAATTCGTGAATGCGCGTCCAAGGGACGTCCAAATCGGCGTAATTCATCACACTTGTTCCTTGAAAATCCTGCACATTGTGCGTTTCCCATTCAAAACGCAGCGAGCGGTATTCCAATTCCCCGTATTGATAATCAAATAATTCATCGGGCATTCCGGTGTAAATCACCGTGGCGTCTTTTGGAATTTCCTTTTGGATATTCTTAAAATCGCAATTTAAGCGCACGGTGATGTTGGGGTGGGCGAGCATTTTTTGAAAAAGTTTGAAATAGCCTTCTTGGGGCACGCCTTGGTAAGAGTCGTTGAAATAATCCGCGTTGTAGGAGGTGCGAAAAGGCAAGCGGTTGATGATGGCAGCAGGCAATTCTTTGGGCGGTTTTCCCCATTGTTTTTGGGTGTAGTTTTGAATAAAAGCTTCATAGAGCGGACGCCCAATAAGAGAGATGGCTTTTTCTTCTAAATTCGCGGGGTTGGGCACGCTATCACGCGCGATTTCAGAATTCAAAAAGCGTTTTGCCACGGTCGGCGTGAAATTTTTTTCATAAAAAAGATTGATGGTAGAAAGATTAATGGGCATTGGGAAAATCTTGTTTTGGTGCGCAATCAACACCTTGTGGCGGTAAGGGGTGAAGGTGCAAAATTGGCAGAAATAGTCCCAAACTTCTTGAAGGGAAGTATGGAAAATATGCGAACCATAACGATGGCATTCAATGCCGGTTGTTTCATCCAAAAAAGAAGCACAATTGCCCCCAATGTGGTTGCGCCGCTCAATAACAATCACACGTTGATTCATAACCGAGGCAATGCGCTCGGCGATGGTCGCCCCCCAAATGCCCGAGCCAATGACGAAGAACATAGTTTTCCTTTCCTATTCGTTTTGGAGCGAACACACAAAAATGTAATTGTCAACCATCAATATGGTTTCATAATAAATGAAGGAGTATGGCAAATGGGAAGCTTTTCAATGCTTAAATATTGATGAGTTAATAAAAATTCATCAATCGCTTTCGTTGCCCCTGAAACAAAATTATAATCATCAAACATTATTATTCCCCCTTTAACTATCTTTTCATAAAGTATTTCCAATACGCATAATGTGGGTTCATATACGTCCATATCCAAGTGCGCAAAACTAAAACGAATATGTTGATTTGCAAACAAAAACTCAGGAAATCTTTCCCTAACATCGCCCTCAATCAAAAATATATTTTTAAACCCCTTTTTGTTTATCAGTTTATACATATCTGAAAGACTGGTTGCATCCCCGCCTTCTGCGGAAAATTTGGCAATAAATCTTTGGTCCTCTGCCCCCCCCGCACGGAAAGCCTCCAAAGCTGTCAAAACCATAAATATGACGGGATTCAGAAAACTCCAACATTTCACGAAAAGTAGCAAGTTGAAATAAGGAATTACCTTTATATACGCCAAACTCAACACAATGTCCCGGCAAATGGCTGCAACGTTTATACAACTCATAATGGGCAATAATTTTACTCATACGAGATGGCGCGGAAAACCAGAACCATCCGTTTTCATAATCCCAAACTTTATCAGAATCAAGTCCGCGAATGGAAAGATTTTTTTCCTGTTTCATAGCAAAATCTCCGTTATGGGAAGAATATTAAAATGCCCCTCTGGTTTCGCAAATTTCATTAACGTTTTTATCGGTTATAATATCTGTAATAATACTCTTTTCATTGATAAGAGTATTAATGACTCTTTCTATAATTTCATATTCGTATTTTTGATATAAAACAACGATAGAAACATCATCAGCAAATATCAAATCTCCGGGGTGAATATCTACTTCTCCAAACTTGATGGGTTTGTTTATATAATCTAATGTTGCTCTGCGGCGAACGTCCTGAGAGTTATATCCTTTGCAAAACACAGGAAAATTAAGTTGTTTTGTTTCAAACATATCCCTTGTATTCCCGTTAATAATTGCCCCACATGCTCCAGACCTTATTGCAAGTCTGGTATTTAAATCTCCAAAATATGCGTATTGAGAAACTTCATTTTCAACACAGATAATATCATTTTCAGATATTCCGTCATATGAATTGAGGGCATCATATATTCCACGAAAATCTTCATTTTTGCCCAACGATTTTAGTCTCAGTGTATTTGCTCTTCCTAATAATTTTATGCCATTCACATTGCATTTGAAACCCGGAATAACCGCCCCGCAAACTTCGCTTTTTTCAATTTTCATATCGTCTAATAAATCTGAAAGAGCTGCTGATGTTAAAAAATGTTTGAGCATTTTGAATTTCTTATTTTCATTTTCTTTCATACCCCGTGCAAACGTTTCAGCATATGAAAAATCTTCCGAAGTATTAACATCAATCAGTTCTTCCAAAGCTCCCCAAATAAAGTATGGAGAATTTCCATACCGTCTTTTCAACCGAAGAGCAGCATCTTTTCTAACAATATATAAACCCATCGATTCAGTAATTGTTTCAGGCAAATCTTTGCTGTTTGGTATATGCGCCATATCGTATGAAGGAGCTCCATTATTCCAAAAATAGTATTTATCTTTTTTCATTAATACAGCTGAATCATATTTGGCATTCTTTTTGATGACTCTTATTGCATTGTCAATCGTTTCTGGCTTAATGAAAGGAGAGGTGCATAACATTTGCACGTATATATCGGCATCAGGATAGTTATTTATTTCATTTAAAAACAGACTATGTCCATCTGTTTTATTATCTGCAAGAGATCTATCCCGCTGCATAAATTCAATATTCAGGTGGTCAGCCAACTTATACATTTCTTCGTTTTCTGTATCCAAAAAAACTTTATTTATTTCAGAACATTTTAGTAATGTTTTTAATGCGCGAATATAAAGGCGCTCACCATTCAAAAACTTCATGTTTTTATTGACTACGCGTTCAGATGTTCCTTTTGCGGGAACAAAAGCATAAACTTTCATCGTGTTTCCTTTCATGAAAAAAATTCAAAAGACGAATCGCTCGCAATAAAATCAGCATTAAGCGGTCTTATAAAATATCTATCTAAAAATACGTCTTTTACAACATAATGGTTACGCATATTCGTTGACCTAAGCGATACCTTGTTTTTATCAGTAAAAGATGTTTCTATATAAAAACTTGAATCATCATCAAAGAAGTGACTATTACACGATGAGCCGGATTCAATAATTACTCCATCTTTGTGCCGTATAAATAGTTGGCTATTCACATTTCTAAATGAAAACGCATCATCATTTTTATTGTTTGAATCCAATATTTTATAAATATTATTGTTAAATTTAATAAAGCAACCTTTTAAATATAATGGAGTGGTATTTATAATTTTAGGAAATTTTTCGCAGGCGTCAGATTTTTTAAACCCTTTTATTGCCGAGCCAGGAGAAAGATTTTCTATCTTGTAACCATTTATTCCAGCATAGAAATCAATTTTTGAAAAGCACATATCTCTTCTTTTAATATCTAATACCCATATATGGGCATTTCTTTCTACATTATTACTAAAAAACTCTCTTTCTTTAATATTGTATGGATTCCAATATTCGTCCATTCCTAATATATAGATGTTTTTTATACCTAAAAACATTGTAAGTGGTATAGCGCTATCACCTATAACATTATAGGCTTGTGTAACATATTCAAATTTCTTCTTGTCATAGTAATCCAAATACGCATCTCCATATACAGATACGAACTTTATCTCATACGTTTTTAGTATTTTTGATTGAAAAAAGCCACCATCTATTGCTTTTTTTGCAAAATGATTAGCAAAAACAAATCTTGATGATGATTCGTTGTATTTCTCTATTAACTCTTTGTTAAGAATTACTGGGTCTGTAGCACAAATGATGTTTGGATGAAACCCGCTGTAAACTATTCTGTTTACCCCGATAGTAAACTCATCAATAAGAGCATTCAAATTTATTTTGTTAATTGTAGGCCCTGTTCCAAGAATAAAGCACTTATTTATATGAGAAAGAGCGCCTTCTTTAAATTCAAAATTATCAGACAATATATTTGTATTCATTTTTCAACTCTTTCATTAAAAACACTTCTCCAAAAGCTTTTATTATCTTTATAAAACAAAACATAGCAAGATTTAATTCTATTAAATCTTGCTATAAACGAGAGACTTGATTTTATAAAAACAATAATGTTCTTTACGAAATAACCTGTATTTCTTCTTAGAATAAATTCAGTGTTATTTTTATTGTCAATTACGAGAATTTGCCTTTTTAGAAATACCCGATTCAAAAATGGAATTTCATCTTTGCTAAGATATTCAAATTTTTTATGCGCCATAAATCTTGGAAATAAATGCCCATTAAGGGTAATGCGGCGAATAAATTTGGTAAAAAAAGGAAATCTGATATTTTTATCAGAACGCGCTATTCTTTTATAATCACTTCTTAATGGAGAATTAACTTCTATTTTGTATTTATTTTTGAATATGCTCCGTATATTTTGCATATCCATATTGTCTACCCAATATTTTGGACCAAGAATAACATCGGAAAAAGAGCATGCAATTGCATTTGCCGTGTCGTATTGATAGCCGCAATTAAACCTATAAAAGAAAGACCACATCATTTTTAATATTGCTAATCTTCCCGTTATTAAATTATCCAATAGCATATGGTGTATAAACTGACCTCTCATATTGAGATACCAGACAAAAGGAGATTCTTTTAACCGGAAGGAGGCTTGCCAAGAAGCAACACCATTTAAAGTTACAATTTTGAATGGGTTGAGATAGGAAAATGCAACATCATCACCACGCACAAAAAAAGGAAATGAATATTGATTGGTGTATTGGATGGGGAACATAAAGAACCACCATCCACCATATAAAGCGCTCGGTGCATCTTCGTGTTCATTTTTCAAAATAATTTCCGCCGAACGAAGGTCATAATCTCCGTGCCAACGTCTACATACTATTCCATCAAAATAAGCTCCTGATTCCCACTGTTCAAACTGACAAGTTTCTGAAAGCATTGCCGCTGCAATAGTTACTGCCCCATCCTTCGCGTGCCGCATAAAAGACACGCTGCGGAAAATGCTCCCCGCCTCGCAGGCAGCATCATCGTCCATAAAAAGGCAGTGGGTAGCCCATCCTTCATCTTGGTAATGAATCAAACTGCGCATAAAGCCACCCGTCCCCCCCAAATTGCGGCTTGGAATCAACGTGGCAAAAGGAATATCTTCTTTAAAAAGGCTTTGCCCATTATCCACCACGGTCAACGCAATATTTTTTTGATAAAGCGGGTGCGCGGCAATGGCTTTTCCAAGCCGGGCAACAGAAGCTTTCACCGCCTCTTCACGCTGATAAGTGGTAATGCCAATTCCCAGACGCACGTTTTGAGTGTCCGAGGCATTTGTCAAATATCCTCCACCATAAAGAATGCATTCTCCTTTTGCGTGAATGTGAAGACCGATGAGCCCGGTAGGGGGATATTTTCCAAGTGGCAATTCCAAGGTGGCGCGATGATTTGAAAGCAATTGCCACGCGGCAAGCACACGTTGCCCGCCTTCATCGATGTGAATTAACTCGGCTTTGGCTTCGCCGATGAAATCAAGGTAGAGCGCCAAATCTTCCACATTGGTGTATTTTTTCCACTTGACGGCGCTAAACGCGTTGAAATAGGTCAGGCAATCCACGGAAGCATTTTTCAAATGCACGCTTTTGTCTTCAAAGGAATAAAAGGCAATTTCCTCTGTTTCTCCAAAAAAACGGTAGTACAAAGCTTCTTCACAACACAATTCATAAGTGGGGAAAAGAAAATCGTAAAGCACCTTTTCAGGGGAAATGGTTTTTTCAACGGCAACGGGAAAAACTTCATTAAAAACAATGCTTTTTTCCAAAGCGTGCAAAAATATCTTCAACGTGCCCGATTGAATTTTGCCCAGTTCAATTTCAACAGTGCTTCTTTCAGGTTGATGGGCCGTGATGGTTTTTTCTCCACACCAAGCAAAAGATTTCCCTTGTGCATCCACACCCACTTTAACCAAAGTCTTGCCAACAAAATTCAAAGACAAAGAAAAGCGATCGCCGTAATTTTTTTTAAGAAAATCAACACGCAAAGGAGAAAGTTGAATTTCTTCCAAACACAAACGTTTTCCTTCTTCAATCTGCAATTCATCACTTTTTAAAACGGATTGATCAATAAATTGGAAGATATTCATACTTGCTCCTTGCGCAACACACGCAACGCATATTTCATTTTTTGTTTCCCCGTAGGGATGGGGTTGTGGAGATAAACCTTCCCGTGGGTGAAGGTTTTAAAGGCTTTGAGGAGTTTCTTTTGATTTTCTGGGGAGACTTTTTTTAAAAGACTTTCCATTTGTATAAACACCTTATACAAAAAGAATTCAAAATCTTTAAAAGCATTTGCTCCTATCCACTCTTTTTCTTTTTCCCAGTTTTGAATCACCACATCCACTTTTTCATTGGCAAAAGCAATGGATTGCCCTGAATGAAGGGTGTAGCGGTATTTCACTTCGTTGATAATCAAAATAGAAGGGTTGGCATAAAAAAGAGAAACCATAAACATCGCGTCTTGAAACGATGCCCCGGGTGTTTCACAAAAAAACACCGATTTTTGTAGCGTGAAACTTTTTCTATAAATCCCATTAAAAACAGAAGGGTGGGAATGCCAAAAACGCTTTAACGCGTATTTGTCTAAAACCTTCCCCGCAAACTCTTCTTCCCAGTGATAAAGCCTTTTAGAAAAGCCCTTTTCTTCACAAAAAATGCCGTTGTAACGAATCACATCGGCTTGCTGAAAGGTGTTTGCAGACTTTAAAAGGGTGGAATAAAAATCAGGGGGCAACACATCATCCGGTTCAAAAATGCCCCAAAAATCTCCTTTGGATTGTTGGATGCCTACATTAACGGCGCGACCATAACCTTGATTTTCTTCTATGTTGAGGATTTGAAAACGCTCATCTTTTGCACATAAATTTTGGAGAATAGAAAGGGTGTTGTCCGTTGAACCATCATTGACCAAGATGAATTCCACATTGGGTTCATCTTGGTTTTTTAAAGAGGAAACAGCACGCGCGGCAAATGCTTCCATATTGTAAAAAGGGACAATGACTGAAATCTTCATTTCAGTGCCCCACCACGCCGTTTTCCTAAGAATTTCAAGCCTTCTCTCCGTTTTTTCAATCACTGACAGAATCTCTGTCAATGAATGAGTGTTTCAGAACGGAAAAGCGAGAGCTAATTGTTTGAATTTAAAAGAGTTTTTTAAAAACTCATTGCTTGGAAAAAGCGTAAAAAGAGAGGTGTTATTGCAAAATAAACAGCGCTAAGGTATTGTAAATAAAAGGATTCATTGACAGAGATTCTGTCAATGAATCAAAAAAACCACGGTGAACCTTCAAAAAATTTGAAAAAAACAAGGCGTTGACCGTGGAATTACCAATCCCCTTTTAACACTGAGATTTTTAAAGCTGAGATTCTCCACCCTTGCGTTCGCGGGGAGGGGTTTATTTCCCCACGCCAAAACTCTAAAAAATTTGAAAAAATTTCCCATCCACCGTGGAAAATGCTTTATTTTCGTCAAATCACAATAAATTGCGTGAAAAAGCGCTTAAAATGCGGGTATTTTTTTAAGGCGGAGTTCCCTTTGGAAAACGGTTTTTTGGTGTTGAGCGGCCCGAATTTGAATTTGTTGGGGCAGCGTGAGCCTGCCCTTTACGGCACGGTGACGTTAAACGACATCCACCAGCAATTAACCCAAATGGCGCAAAATGCGGGCGTTTTGTTGGAATGCTTTCAAAGTAACAGCGAAAGCGCTTTGATTGAACGCATCCATTTGGCGTTTACAAGAAAAACCAAGGGCATTGTTTTGAACCCGGCTGCCTTCACCCACACGAGCATTGCCTTGCGCGATGCCTTGTTGGCGGTCAACATCCCTTTTGTGGAAGTGCATTTGTCCAACGTTTATGCGCGCGAAGCCTTTCGCAAGCATTCTTATTTTTCGGATATTGCTTTGGGCGTTATCAGCGGTTTGGGCGCAAAAGGCTATGGTTTCGCCTTGGAATATTTACTGCAACAACAAGCTTAAAATCAAAAAAGAGGCTCTAATGGATTTAAGAAAACTCAAAAAACTCATTGATTTGGTGCAAAGTTCAGGCATTTCTGAATTGGAGGTGACGGAAGGGGAAGAAAAAATCCGCATCGCCAAAAACCTTGCACCGGTCATTCCCGCGGGAACGGCGCTTCCTCCCAGCTTTGCGATGACCCAAGCAATGCCAATGCCGGCGTCTGGTGTTTCGCCCCCCGCGCTTAGCGTTGAATCTGAGACCGACTTACCGGAAGGACATATTGTCAAAGCCCCGATGGTGGGCACGTTTTACAATGCGCCTTCCCCCGGGGCGGATATTTTTGTGAAAGTGGGCAGCGCCGTGCAAAAAGGGGATACGCTTTGCATTATTGAAGCGATGAAGCTTTTGAACGAAATTGAAGCCGATATGGATGGCACCATCAAAGCCATCTTGGTGGAAAACGGCGAGCCCGTGGAATTTGGCGCGCCCTTGTTTGTGATCGGTTGAGTTATGTTTGATAAAGTCCTCATTGCCAATCGCGGAGAAATTGCCTTGCGGGTGTTGCGCGCTTGCCGGGAATTGGGCATCAAAACCGTGGTGGTGCATTCTGAACCCGACCGCGAATCCACACCCGTTAAAATGGCGGATGAATCGGTGTGCATTGGTCCGGCTGCCTCTGCGTTAAGCTACCTCAACGTGCCCGCCATAATCTCCGCCGCAGAGGTCACAGACGCCCAAGCCATTCATCCGGGCTATGGTTTTTTGTCTGAAAACGCCGATTTTGCCGAACGCGTGGAACAATCGGGCTTTGTGTTCATCGGTCCCAAAGCCGAAACCATCCGTTTGATGGGGGATAAAGTTTCTGCCAAGCGCGCGATGATCGAATCCGGCGTGCCGTGTGTGCCGGGCTCTAACGGCGCGCTCCCCCAAGACCCCAAAGAAGTGTTAAGAATTGCCAAAGAAGTGGGCTACCCCGTGATGATCAAAGCCTCTGGCGGTGGCGGCGGGCGCGGAATGCGCGTGGTGCACACGGAAGCCGCGCTTTTAAACGCCGTTCAAATGACGCAACAAGAAGCCCAAGCCGCTTTTGGCAATTCCACGGTCTACTTAGAAAAATTTTTGGAAAATCCGCGTCACGTGGAAATTCAGGTGCTATCGGATTCCTTTGGTAACGCCATTTATTTGGGCGAGCGCGATTGCTCTATGCAACGGCGCAATCAAAAAGTCTTGGAAGAAGCGCCTGCACCGCTGATTGATAGAAAACGCATTCGCGAAATTGGGGAGCGCTGCGCCCAAGCTTGCCAAAAAATCGGTTACCGCGGGGCGGGGACTTTTGAATTTTTGTATGAAAACGGGGAATTTTATTTTATTGAAATGAACACCCGCGTGCAGGTGGAACATCCGGTGACGGAATTGATTAGCGGGGTGGATATTGTGCAGGAACAAATCCGCGTGGCGTGCGGCGAAAAATTGCGTTATGCGCAAAAAGACATTGTTTTAAAAGGGCACGCCATTGAATGCCGAATCAACGCCGAAGACCCGTTTAGCTTTGTGCCAAGCCCGGGGCAGGTAAGTTTTTACCATCCGCCGGGCGGGCCCGGCATTCGTTTGGATTCCCACATTTACCAAGGCTATGTCGTGCCTCCTTATTACGATTCAATGCTCGCCAAGGTAATTGCTTACGGAGAATCGCGCCAGCAAGCCATTCGGCGCTTGCGCATTGCTTTATCGGAAATGCACATCCAAGGCATTAAAACCAACATCCCCTTGCACCAAGAATTGATGACGGACGCGCGCTTTATGGAAGGTGGCGCAAGCATTCATTATTTGGAGCAAAAGTTGGACGCGCGCAAAGAGGTGAACCCTTAAATGTGGCAAAAAATCTCTTTTCTCGCCGCCTCTTGTGACGCCGAACATTTGAGCGATTTTCTACTGGAAAACGGCGCGGTCTCTGTGGAATTGACCGATGCCGACACGGGAACACCTTTTGAATCGCCCCAATTTGATGAACCGGGGGAAGCGCGGAGTTTGTGGAATCGCACTCTGCTTTCTTCCCTTTGGGAAAAAGAAGAAGATTTTACGCGCGCCATCCAAGAATGCCCTTTTTTTCAAAAAAATCCCTTGTTTACCGTGGAAAACCTTGAAAATGAAAACTGGGTAGAAAAAACCAAAGCGCAGTTTACCCCGCAAAAAATCCAGCATTTGTGGATTGTGCCTTCTTGGCACGAAGTGCCCCAAGAAGCAAAGCTTTTCTTGCGCATAGACCCGGGAATGGCGTTTGGCACAGGCACGCACCCCACCACCAAGCTTTGCATAGAATGCCTTTTGAATGAAGATTTAAACGGTAAAACTCTCTTGGATTACGGTAGCGGCTCGGGCATTTTGGCTTTTACCGCGGCAAAATGCGGGGCAAGCAAAATCATCGGCGTGGATATTGATGAAGCCGCGCTTCAAACCGCTCGGGAAAACGCCCAAAAAAACCATTTAAATGAGGTAGCATTCATTTCCGCGCACCAGCCTTTAACCGAACATTTTGATTACGTGGTTGCCAACATTTTGGCAAACCCGTTGCGCGTCTTGGCGCCGGTGCTCTCTAACGCGTTAAAGCCCCAAGGCAGCCTTTTTTTATCGGGGATTTTGGCGGAACAAACCGATGAAATCATCCACATTTACCAACCCTTTCTTCATTTATCCGTGGTGAAAACCGAAGAATCTTGGGCACTCTTAAAAGGAAGAAAATCTTAAAATGCAAACCCGTTGTCCATTTTGCCAAACCTTGTTTCACGTCACGCCCGAGCAGCTTAAAATGCACGCGGGCAGGGTGCGCTGTGGGCATTGTCGGCAAGTGTTCAACGCCTTTGAACATTTGAACAACGCCCTTAGCCCCAAAAAAGCCCCTTCTTTAAAAGATATTGCGCCGAGCGTGGAAATTCAATTTGGGCATTCTTTGTCCGAAGAACGTGTGCAATTGAATTTGGACGACCAAGAATTGGCGTCTTTACAAAAACTTCCGCCAGCGCCGGAATTGGAACAAGAAGCGGAAATCCGCATTGATTTGGAAGAAGAGGAAATTCCCCACGGTTTGGCCGCCCTTCAAAAAAATCCCGCACCGAGCGTGGAAAATCTTGCACCGGCGCAAACCATTCCCGTTGCCGCCGCAGTCAAAGCGCCCGTTGCACCTGCCCCTATTATTGCAACGCCCCCCGCACCTTCCGTGCCTCCTCCTGTTGCACCTCCCCCCGTGGAAGCGCCCGCTCCCGTTTTTGAAGCGCCTCAAATTGCAAATTCACCCGCTGAGCCTTCTAAACCCGTTTTGACCTTTGATGAACCAGAGGTGGATCTTTTGCCCACGGGGCAGCGTTTTAATGATTTTCCTCCCGTTTCCGTGGCGCCGGAAAATTTGCAGTTGGATATTGAATTAGCGCCTTCCGTTGTTCCGGATTCTATTGAAATTGATATTCCGCCTTCCGTGGCGCCAGAATCTATCGCACCGGAAGAACCTCTTCCCCCGGAAGAGCCGCCAGAACCGGAAGAAGTGGCGTTACCGGAAATCAACCCCAATTTTGACGTAGAAGTTGAGCCTGAACCTTTGCCTCCATTGGAAGAACCCCAAGAGGAAATCAAGCCCCTTCCTCCACAAGTTGTTGAAGCCCAAGTCGCTCAGCCCATCAAACCCGCCGAGCCTATTAAGGCTGCTAAGCCCATTCCCAAGCCCGCGCCCCAAAAAACAAAAGAAGAGTTTTTGATGGAAAAAATCAAGGCGATGGAATTGGAATTTGAAGCGCGGGAAAAAGAAGAGCGCCGCAAAGCCAAAAAAAATAAAAAGTCCACCGAGGAAAAACCCGCTGTGGCGCAAAAACCGCCCAAAAAAGAAGTCTCCATCCCCCCTCCATCCGAGCCCCCAAAAGAAGCGCATTTTTCCACGGCAGAAGCCGGATTTTTTTCAAAATCCGATTTGTTGGTCAACGACCCCATTTTCACGCCAACGCCCGCCCCGGCGGCAGCCCCGGTCGCCTTTGCGGTGAATGATAGCTTGTCGGATGAAATCCAAGAAAACATCAATCGCTTGGATGAAGAATTTAAGCAAGAATGGATAAACGAGCCCGAACCCAACCTCTTGGATTCGCTCATCCCTTCTGTGGAATCGTCCATCACCGCCCCCGTTTTCCAAGAGGAAAATCCGCCTCCGCCGTGGCACGGCTTAGAAAAATTGAGTAAACCCAAACGCAAAAAAACGTCTTCCAAATACGTTTGGACGGTGAGTGTTTTATCCATCCTTTTATTTTTGCAAGTGGCGTTTTTCTTTAAGGAAATCATCGTAGAAGAAGTGCCCGCCTTGCGCACGGTGTATCAAAGCTTAGGCATCACCTTACCCTTACAGCGCGAATTGAAATTGTTAACGATTGAATCTTCCGATTTAAATATAGATAGCGAAAACGGCATTTTTAAGTTGCAAGCCACTCTGGGCAACCGCGCGCGGTTTAATCAAGCGTGGCCCAATTTGGAATTGGTTTTAACCGATACCTTTGACCAAGCGCTTTTAAAACGCACCTTGCAGCCGGGGGATTATTTAAAAAATCCGGAAAATCCTTTTTTCAAAGCGCAAAGCGAAGACCACATCCAATTGTGGTTGCAAGCTAAAAATGTGGAAGCCGTGGGTTACCGTTTGTCTGTTTTTTATCCTAAGGGGTAGGGAAAATGAATGTTGTCATCAGTGGTTCTTTGGCGTTTGACCGAATGACGCGCTTTCCCGGACATTTTTCCCAGCATTTGTTGCCGGAAGAATTGCACCGCGTGAATGTGTGTTTTGTTGCCCCGGAAATGCAAGTGGATTTTGGCGGCTGTGCGGGCAACATTGCTTACAATTTAAAACTCCTGGGGGAAGAAAACCGCACCCTGATTGTGGCTGCTTTGGGTAAAGATGGCGAGCCTTACCACCAACATTTAAAAAACTTGGGGTTAAGCGCGCGCTTTATTTTTAACGATAGCGAACTTTTCAGCGCACAAGCGTTGATTACCACCGATTCCGCGGGCAACCAAATCACCACCTTTCACCCGGGCGCTTTGCTTGCCGCGCGCAACATCCACCTTTCCCGTGAAATGAATGCCCATTTAGGCATTGTTTCCCCCAGCGAATTTTCCACAATGCTGCAACACGCGCGGGAATTTAAGGCGTTAAACATCCCCTTCTTTTTTGACCCGGGTCAAAATTTACCGCTCTTTACCGTGGAAAATTTAAAAGAAATGCTCAGCATTGCGCCGTGGCTCATTTTAAACGATTACGAATGCGCGCTTTTTTGTGAGTGCACCCATTTAACGGTGGAAAATCTTGCCCAAAAAATGGAAATTTTAATTATTACGCACGGGGAAAAGGGCTCTACCCTTTATGAAAAAGGAAACCCCTTCACCATCCCTGCGTTAAAAATAAAAGAAGCCCAAGACCCCACCGGCTGCGGAGATGCCTACCGCGCGGGCTTACTTTACGGCTTAATGCACCAATGGAATTGGAAAAAATCCGCGCAATTGGCAAGCGTCTTGGGGGCTTTTAAAATAGAATCCTTGGGCGGGCAAAATCACACGCCTTTGAAGGAAGAGATTTTTCGCCGTTATGAGAGCGCCTTTGGCGAAAAGCCTGTTTGAATTTTTTAAAAGGAAATTTTATGTTGAAAAAAAGCATTCTTTGGGCAAGTCTGGTTTTGTTTTTGCCCGCCTGCGGTTTAACGCCGAGTTTAACGGGGGATTCTTACGGCAGAAGTGAAGCTCGCCAAATCCAAACGGTGGTGAGCGGCACAGTGGTTTCCGTGCGTCCGGTGAAGTTGGATGGCACGCGCACGGAATTTGGGGCAATCGCCGGCGCAGCCTTGGGCGGTGTGGCAGGAGGCGCGGTGGGACGCGGTTACGGCTCGGTTGCCTCGGCCGTGGCAAGCGCTGTGGCGGGCGGAGTCATCGGCACCTTGGCGGAACAAGGCTTAACCGCCAAAAATGGCTTGGAAATTGTGGTGCGCTTGGAACGGGGCGACACGGTTTCCATTGTGCAGGAAGCCTCTCCCAATGACAATTTCCGCGCGGGCGACCGTGTGCACGTCACCTACACCGCATCGGGTGTGGCGCGCGTAAGCCCTTATTAACCCCAACAACAAAAAGAGAAACGTCATTCTGAGGGAACGCAAGCGACCGAAGAATCTCCTACTACGCAATAAAAACCGAGATTCTTCGCTTCGCTCAGAATGACGTTTTCTTTGCTCAGAATGACGTTTTGTTGATTTCGCGCCACAAAAAAATGACGCGCTAAAAATTTTCCACGGTCGGCCGTGGATTTTTTTAAATTTTTCTAATCTTCCTCATCCTCGTCTTCCTCTTCCTCTTCGTCATCGTCTTTTTCAAAGAACTTCACCACGATTAAGGAAAGGTTGTCCCCTCTGCCTTCTGCGCGTTGGCGCGCCAAGGTCACAAAATGCTGGCAAGCGCTTTTTGCCGTTTGCGTGCCGCAAATCACGCCAATTTCTTCATCGCTGAAATACGACCATAAGCCATCAGAAGAAAGCATAAAACTCAACCCCGGCAAGGGGTCTTCTTCGCTATCCAAATCAAAAGAAGGAGGCTCTTTTCCGCCCAAAGAGGTGGTGAGCATACTTCTTTGCGGGTGCGTTTTTGCGCCCTCCGGCGTCAAACGCCCTTGGTTGATTAAGCGCTGCACATAGGAATGATCCGTGGTGTGGCGCACCATTTGAATGCCGCGACAAAAATACAGCCGACTGTCCCCGCAATGCCCCCACGTCACCCGCCCGGGTTGCAACAACAAAAAAACCGCCGTGGAATGCGGGTCTTTTTCGTTGATGAAGCGGGAAGATTTAATCATCACGTGGATATCGTTGAACAAGGTTTCCAAAAAATGTTCGGGTTCTTCCTCATCCGGATCATATTGCGCCAAACCCATTTTGCTGCTGTGAATCACCTGTTCCGCCGCCAAGGCTCCGCCTTCGTGCCCGCCCATACCATCCGCCAACACGCACAAAGTGACATTGGGAATTTGGGGGTGCGGCAACACGGCGATGCGATCTTGCTGTTCTTTGCGGTCGCCCAAGTTTTGCGCCATACAAACATCAATTGCCAAACTCATACTTAAATATTTTTCAAAAATGGTCAAAAATAGCGCCTATTTTTACACAAAAAAGAGCGCTCGACTCAACCTCATCGCCCCTCCCGCTTTTTTCAAAGGAAAACAAAATGCCAGAAGAATTTTTAAACTTAAACCCCACTATTGCCGCCATTGCAAGCGGTGTGGGCGGCGGCGTGGGCGTCATTCGTGTTTCCGGAAAAGATTTATCCCCTTTTAAAACCTTAACCCACAAAATCCTTCAACCGCGCCACGCCACGTTTTCCGCGCTCTATGATGAAAACCACCACGTTTTGGATTACGCCCTTTTGCTTTATTTTCCCGCACCCCATTCCTTTACCGGCGAAGAGGTTTTGGAAATCCACTGCCACGGCGGGCGCGTGGTGTTGCAGATGGTTTTAAAGCGGATCATTCACTTGGGCGCGCGTTTGGCAGAACCCGGGGAATTTACAAAACGCGCATTTTTAAATGGCAAAATCAGTTTGGATGAAGCTGAGAGCATCGCGGATTTAATCAATGCCTCCACCGAGCGTGCCGCGCAAAGCGCCGTGCGGGGGTTATCCAAAATTTTTCAAAAAAAAATCAAATTGACCGTGGAAAATTTAACCCAAACGCGCGCACTCTTAGAAACCACCATTGATTTTGCCGATGAAGACTTGGATTTCACAGAAAAACCCGTTTTAAAAGAAAAAATTGCTTCTATTTTCAAAAACTTACAACATTTAAAAAACGAAGTGCACACGGGCGTTTTGTTGCAAGCAGGCATTCGCGTGGCCTTGGTGGGCGAACCCAACGTGGGGAAATCTTCTCTTTTGAACGCTTTATCGGGTGAAGAAATTGCCTTGGTGACGGAAATTGCCGGCACTACACGCGATGCCTTAAAAAGCACTTTGCAAATCGGCGGCTTTCCCTTGCATTTGGTGGATACGGCGGGCTTACGGGATGATTCTGCGGACGCCATTGAAAAAATGGGAATGCAAAAAACCCAAGAAGCCATTGATTCAGCCGATGTCATTTTGTTGATTGGCGATGCGCAAATAGGCAAAACGCCCAAAATGGAAAGTCTTTTAAAAGAATTTCCGGAAAATAAAAAAGTCTTAATCCTAATGAATAAAGCGGATTTGTTGGCTTTTGTTCCGCCTTCTTCCCATAATCAATTGTGGGTGAGCGCCAAAACGGGGGCGGGGTTGGAAACATTAAAAAACGCGCTTTTACATTTAATGGGCGTGGAGGGGGATTGTGAAGATGCATTTATTGCGCGCGCACGTCATTTAACGGCGATTGAAGAAGCGCTATTTCACTTACAAAACGCCCAAAATTTGGATGAAAGCGAATTGATTGCGGAAGAATTGCGCTTGGCGCAACAAAAACTTTTTATCATCACGGGCGAAGTCACCACGGAAGATTTGCTGGATAGAATTTTCAGTCAATTTTGTGTGGGGAAATAGGGGGCAATGCGCATTTTAAAGAAATTTTGAATTACACTAAAAAGGTTGGTTTCATCAAGGAGCGCAAATGCCATTCATCGCTTTTAAGGTTAAGAATTACAACCACACGCACGAAAGGGAAGATTTCCGGGAGGATGGCTTGCCTTTGCCCTGCCTCGTAGATTATTACAACCACACGCACGAAAGGGAAGATTTCCGGGCTCTGTGCGAACAGTTGAAAAAATATGGAGAATACACAAAAGGACTGTGCGTGTTGATTGCCAATTACAACGTTTCCGGTTGCGAGTTGGATGCCATTTTGATTAAACGCGATGGCGTTGTTGGCATTGAACTGAAAGATTACGGCGGAAAAATCACCGCCGTTGAAAACTGGGATTGGGCTGCCAACGACACAGTCATCAAGGGAGGGGGGGTAAAACCCCTTTGGAACAAGCCAAAATCAACCGCAGCAAGTTAATCAGTGATTTTCAAAATAAGAAAATACTACCCAACAAAGAAGCGCGCGTTCCCTTCTTGGTTGTCTTCTCCCAACCCATTGACCTCAATAACCGTTTAAGTAAAGAAACCCAAAAGTGGTTGCACATCTGCGATGTCGACTCTTTTACCTCCAAAATTGATGATTTAACCATCCCCGATTTTTATTTATCTGACGAAGAAATTCTAAAAAACATCTTCCCCAGCCTTGAACTT
>QLIP01004082.1_pt1 | contig 48967 bp, 53 predicted proteins | sample 1769771 | NCBI WGS metagenome assembly QLIP01 (sample SAMN09428762, study PRJNA476227) | Gut metagenome, whole genome shotgun sequencing project. | isolation source: cecum | host: Rhizomys sinensis | place: China: Jinsha town of Minqing, Fujian Province | collected 2013-09-23 | reverse complement strand
TCCTCGAACACGATTGCGCCCCTGAAGGCGAGCCGCACGCCGACGTGCGTGCCCGCGTACGAAGCATCGTAACCCGCATTCACGTAGGCGAGGCCGCTGTACGCACTCGCATAGCTGCCGGCACGCCGGGGCAAACGGCTCGCTGAGTGTGAATACTCATACATATCAGCATAGTTGCGGTTCCACTGACTGCGGTCCTCTGAACGACGTGACGGTATGATGTCGCAGTGTCTGCCATGTACTACACGGGCGATGCAGTAACCGCTATCGGTGATACCTTGCACGACACGCTCGGTCTTGGTGTTGACGTTGTAGATGTGCCACTTGCCGTCAACCTTTTCACCGATACCACCTCCGTACTTGTTCTTTCTCCATGAAAGGAAGTCAAGTACATTGATGCCTACGTTGTCCATACTTTCCCACTCGCAGGCTATGTAGTTCTGCAAGCCGAAAAGAATGTTGCCTCGGTCGCCGCTCGATGCCGATTTGAGCGTCACATTGCCGTATGTGTCGCCGGCACCGGTGACATAGTAGGGACGACAGCCATAACCGCATACTGCCTGTACATTGCGATTGCCAAGCAAGCCATAGATGATTGTGGCGAGGTCGTTGTGGCTCTCGTAGTCCTGAGCGTAAAACCCTTTACCGCGCAGACGGCACAAGTTAATCATATCGGCACCTGTGTAGTTTATCTGCGATGTTGGAATAGAGGTGTTGCGTAAGTTGCCCTCTGCATCATAGCTCCACTCGGTGTTGGTTGCGCTGTAGTCGTTACCTCGGCGCGTCGTCTTGTTACTGATGCTTCGCAGGTTGCCCAAGCTGTCAAGCACACCACCATATACCGCAACAAGTTCCTCCTCGTGGCGCACCCAGTCGGGTTCGATTGCCTCTACCGATGTACTGTCAACGGCTATGGCTTCTTCCATATCAAAGCCTTTTTGCGTAGAGAAAATGAACTTCTTCGCTCCAGCAGGAACGTCGATAAAGATGTAGTTACCGGGGGTGAAGTCGAACTGTGCGTGGGTTACGAGCATATTCCACTTGTGCATCACCTTGCCGTCTGCTCCGATAAACACAACACCGATATTGCCAATGTTGACACCGGGCCAGCGCACTTGCTTCATGCCCTCTACCTCTAACTCGTAGGAGTTGAAGTTACCGTTCAGCGTGAGAACCGGTTCTTCTCCTACATTGTTTTGGTTCATCAGCAATGCGGACGACTCTCTTACAAGGATGTCTGCAAGTCGCTTGCGGTTGATGCGCAGGCTTCCGTCGGGATTGGTGGCGCAGGTGGAGATTGGCTCTGTCTGCTTCGCGCTTAGGAACGTGTGCTTCTCCTGATTCTTGAAGTCGTTAACGCCCTTCTTGTAGAATACAGGAATATGCTTCATCACGTCAAAACCCTCACCTGCCATGTCACCGGGGTCAAAAGCTGTGCCGTTGGCGAGTTTCAGATAGGTGTCGTCTGCCAACTGCACACAACGCATTACCTCATTGGCTTGGTCGTACACGCTCTTGTAGGTGTGGCTCATCGCTTCGAGCTTGCGCCAATGTGCCGGTACGGTATAGGGCGTTTCAAACTTCCAGCCTGTACTGTCGTCAACGTTGGTGATGTTTTCGCAGTCGTCAACATCGTCGGAGTAGGTTATCTGCGAGAACTGCGAGTTATGCACTTCAAGCATCGGGAAGTAGGCTTGCAGTTTTGCCAAGGTGATAGCCGCATTGCCGTCCTCGGGGATGTAGTCGGTGCATATCCAACGACCCGTAACGCCAAGACACGTGCCGTTGCTCTCGTAGGCTTCGCCATTGGGGGCAAGACCGATTATACCGCGTGTCATCAGCGATGCAAGCATCTCCGATTTGGCAAGCACGTTAACTTCGGGCAGACGGAGGTATTTCAACTTCGTGCCTTTCATTACTTCCATGAGAAGTTTCTGAGGGTCGATGTTGGGACACCCTCCGAGCATTACACGGTTCACGTTTGCCATGCTCATGAGTTTCAGACCACCGGGGTAGCTGAGTTTGGGCAGGTTGTTGAGGTGAAGTTCGGTGATGGTGTCGGGCAGTTCAAGTAACTCTATCGGAGCAGTTTCCGCTACCTTGACGGTTGCCAACTGGCTACCGCTTGCAAGCAGTCGTTCAAGTCGCGGACACTTCGATGCTTCAATGGAGCTGACAGGTGTGTTGCGCACATCGAGTTCTCGGAGGAACGGCAGTTCTGACAGCGGAAGAACGGTCAATGGGTTGTAGCCGATTGTGTGCTGCACGTAAGCCTCGCCGCCGATGATGATACGCTCTGCAAGTTTCATCACGGAGAAGTCGAAGTTCTCGCTCAACGATACGCCGGTAAACTCTACATCTCTCATGCGGTCTGCCTGATAGATGTAGAGGAGCGCACCTTGCTGTTTGGAGAAGTTACGGAAGATGTATTCCTGACCTTCTTCGAGATAAACTGCACCATCGGCCGACAATGAACCGCTTGAGTCGTTACCCATGCCGAAGTAACCGCTCTTAGCTGCTACAATGCGTATCTGTGCATCTTCAGCGCACGCGATACGTCCGGACAATACGCCTGTGAAGAAACCGCCGGTCTTATAGTAGCCGTCGCGGAAACGCCAGCGCTGCTCGATGAACTGTGGAAGTGCCGACAATCCCAAGCCTTGGAGGGCGTAGAAGTAGAGGGCATCGGATGTTGCAGTGTACTTGATATACTTGCGGATGCCGTCATAGCTTGATACTACCTTCGGCCAGCGTCTGAGGCGCTTTTCGATGAAGTAGTATTTCGCTCCGTCGGGCGAGAACGGATTGAGTTTGCGTCCGTCGGTAAGCGTAATCTGTACGTTACGCATTGCCACTACGGTTTTCTGATACTCTACCTCCGTACCTGCCGCATCGAGCTTGATTTTGCCTGATGCAAAGTAGGCTCGCCAAGGTATGGCTCCCCAACCTGCCCACGGATTGACGTAGCCGGTGGCTGTATCGCTCGGTTTGGTGGGGTCTGCTTCGGGTTGTCCGGTATCGCCGCCGTCGTTGTCCGACTGATAGGCTCCGTCCACGTCATACTTCTTGTTGGCTTGCTGTACGGTAGGTTGCTCTACAAGTACAAACTCGCAGTTGAAGCCGTCGGGGTCGGTTGCTCCGGCTCTGTCGGGGCAGTAAACACCGCCAACTACATCACATCCTTCGCGAAGAAAGTGCATCGGTTGATGGTTCTTTGACAATGAGTCAAACTGGTTCTGATAGTCGGCATCGGCAAGATATACCATGTCGGCTTTGACGTTGCGGAACATCCATGCGGAGTTCTCCCAACGTGTTACCCAATCTTCGTGCTTGTCGTAATCGCAGTGGTCACAATGGCGGAGTCTTACATACAACTCAAAGGGAACTTTACGACCCATCGCGAAGTCTGCCGCCAACTGGTCGCTGTCAACCATACACTCAAAGTAATATGTCCAGGCAGGGAACTGTGTGCCGGTCACACCGAGTTTGGGTTTGTCGTTGATGAGTTTCTGAATCCAGCTTGCCACGTTACTGCTCGGACGCATCATATCCTCAACGCTCGACACTCCTTTCCACCAATCCATTCCTTCGTAAGTCAGAAGTTCAAAACCACCGACAGGGTTAAGCACGTCGCCTGTAATCACGGGCTTGTTGTTCACCCATCGCCATGAGCCGGTGGTGTTGATCCACGTTCCGTTCTGATAGCGCATGAAGCGGTAGTTACGTCCGCAGTAGAGGCTGAGGAGGTAACATTTGGTGGTGTCGAGTTTCTCCATTGTCTTGAAGCGTGCTTCAAGCATATCGAGAGTTTCACCGACCGTGCCGATGATTTCGATGAATGTGCCGTCTTGGTAGTTCAGACAGCCTTTGTTATAGCCGGGGGTGTCCTTGAAACCGAGTGCTACCTGTTCGGATTTGTCTTCTTTCCAGTTGCCTTTGGCTTCAAAATAGACGTTCTGCAAGGTGTCGGAGGTGCTTCGGTAAACGGCAATGGGATGATTGGCCGTAGAGTGGTTCATCTCCAATCCGGTCAGCGATACATCTCCTTCCTTGAACGTGCCGTCGTAGCATCTCTGTGCAGGGGTCAGATAGTCGGGCCCGAGGGCGCGGTAGGTGGCATTTATCATGTCGCATACCGAGCAGTCGTTGGCACCACTACTGTTGGAGAAGTCAATCTTGACGGTGATAAGACCTACGGGAATGGTGTTCTCTCCGACACGCACGAGTTTCAACGCAAACAGTTTGTAGGTGATGAGTGCATCTTCGTTTGTGTAGTTGGGGAACAGAGGATCTATTCTCAGACACTTACTCAGATAGTAGCGGTTGTTCTTCTTGCATCGCTTTGCGGAGGTCGTTCCCTGACGACGCTTTTCTACGTTATAGGCAACAAAACTGCGCCACGGCCTTATGGGGTCGTAGTAGTAGAGTTTGCGGAGAATGAACTTGTCGGACGTGCTTGTGCCGATGTCGTCGCCTCCTTTACCCTTGTCGTATATCTCGAACTGTTCTTCGTCATGCACTTCAATAAGGTACGGCATACCTCGCTCCCACAACTTGGCGGCTTGGGGTGACATTCCCGTAACTCCCTCTGCAGTCTGAGATGCAAGCACGTCCTCAAAGTTGAACTCGGTGAGCATCTTGTCGGTGTCGGGCAGTTTCACGACGTAGTTCTTGAAGCCTTGCGACCAGTCGAAGTGGGTCTGATAACCTATCATGTAGTAAACATAAAGGTCCCCCTCTTTGCCGTTCATGGTGATGTTGCGCTCGTTGAGGAGGCGACCGCCACCGGGGTTGTAACCGATTGCTCCGACACACTCTCCGTCGATATATAGGCGCATGGTGGCCCACTCGGTGCCGTTGCGGTTGATGCTGAACGTGGCAGGTTCAACGGTTACTGCCATCGTGTGTATCTCGCCACATGGGAAACGACGCTCTATCTTCTGAGGTGAACCGCTCTTGCATACAAGACCTACCTTGTTGCCCTTGATGTAGAAACCGGCACCGGCATCGGGGTCAAAACATTCAAGGAGCAGCGCTTCGCTGGTCTTGATGTTGTTGGTGGCAAACATCATCTGAAACGCCATACCCGTTGCTTCAATGTTGCGAGATGCAAACGGCATGTGGTTCAGTGAGGCCGTTACGTTCTCGGCGATACGGAGTGCATTCTGTCCAAGGTAATTGCAGAAGCCGTTTGACGACCAGTTTGCGCCCTTGATATCTATGGCGAAGTCGCCGTGCTTGATGCTGTGGTCGGGTTCTGCATTGCTTCGGCCGGAGAAGTCGAAGTGATATAGAGAACCAATCATCAATTTGGCATTGATAACGGAGTCAAACACGTTGATTCTTACTGTTCCACTCTCGGCAAGTGTGGTATCACCATCGTAGGCACGTACCTTGATGTTGATATTCTCCGTGCCGTCGGTGGCGTGTCCCGTTACCTGCATCTCGGCTGTGTGGGTGATGTTCTGCGCACATTCGATACGGCTGATGAGGGTATCGTCTGCCTTGACTTCAACGTGAGTGGTGAGCTTGCCGGGGGTGTAGGCTGCCACTTCTACGGCTACGCGCTCGTAGAGTTTTACCTTGCCTCCCTTGGTGTCGTTGTAACGGAGTGCAACGCACGGTGTGGTGTTGGTGGGGTCGATACACATAACGGCGGTGTAGAGGGTGTTGCCTTCTACACCCGATGCTACGTCACGTCCCTTGATGCGGACCGGATATGCTCCGTGGTTCATCTTCTCACCTCCGCCAAACACATTACTCGGATTGATTTCAATGCTGTTGGCATAGCTGTCAAGATGCAATGAGGGAGCAGATGTCAGCGGTCGCCATGCTCCGTCCCACCAAATATCTACAAAGGCGTGAATACCTTTCTCCGATACGTTGCGAGGGAATTTGAACATGGGGATTTTTACACCCTTGGTGCCGTTGAATGGCAGAGTGTAGTCTGCGGTGTAGTGAAGCACCTGACAACTCTCTGCGGTTGCGTCAACGGCTGTTACAGATATACCGCGTGTGCCTACGGTATCGGTATCGTCGGTTACTTCTACAACGTAGTTCTTCTTTCCGGCACCAGTCAGTAGTCCGGTAAAGGGGATGTCGTAGTTGTATTCGTCGATGTCTGATGAGCGCTGATTGAGTTTCCATTCCTTGACTACGGCTTTGGTGTCGCGGTCAATGATGCGGATGTTGGTGATGCCGTTAGCTTGCTCTGAACCGCCCGACATGGTGATTGAGCGGATGCACGCTTTGCCTACGATGTTACGACCCACGGCTCCGTAAAGGGGTGACTTCTCAAACACTATGCTTACAATGGTACCGCTTGCCATACCTCCGCCTTGCGATGCAAAGAATGTTATGGGGTCGCCTACGGCTTCCTCTGCATCGTTGAGCATCTGAATGGTTACAGTGCCCTCGGCTTGGGTTACAACATTCTTGGTGGGCAGATGCTTGTATGCACCGCCTGTGCTGAAAGCGTCTGTGCCTCCAGCTTGGGGGTCGCTCTTGGTTTCTACCTTACTGCCTCCACTGCCGAAGGGTATCCACGGAGTGTCATCTCCGCTGTTTACGTCTTGGGGCAGTCGGGTGTACTGATAGCTCTCCCATACTGGATTACCCTTTACGTCCTTTTTCGCCGTGCGATAGGTCAGAACAAGACCTTGTTTGAGGTGCTTGATACCGCTTGACCTTTCGATGTTCAGCACGTCCTCAATGGCGGTTGCAAGGGTTCTGTCCTTGTCACCGCAAAGGTGGTTCACGTTGATGATACTCTCACCTCCGGCGCTCATGCCAGCAAGGTCAAGCCAGTTGTCCTTGTTGAGCACGCTTGTGTCGTTGAGGTCGGTGCCGATGTACTGATAGGTTTTCCAGCCGGTCTTGCTGATAGCAAAGGTAATCTGCAAACCGAACTTTGCGTGTCCGGCAGAGAGTACCACGGCAGGTGCGTAGTATGTGTCGTCGGGATTGCTCAACTGATAGAACACCTTGGAGGGTTCGCTTGTAGGTTGTTCTGCGGTAAGGTTGAGGGTGTTTCCGACGCTTGCGCCACCGACCTCCATAAGACGCTGCTTCTGCTCGTTCCAACGGTACAGGGTGGCATTATGACGGAAGATGCAGTCGGTACGGATGCCCTCAAAGTTGCCGTCAACGTCGAATTTATTGTAGTCAGAGAGTGAATACACACTGACTTTATCGTAGATATGGAAACGATCCCCGTCAGTACTTGATTTAACCAAGTAAACACCTCTTGTCGGTCGAGTTTTACCGGACGAGGGGTCGTATTGTCCGTTGAAAGGAAGAATGGCGATGCCATTAATCTTCTGTTCGGCTTGAGTCTGCTTACTCGTCAAGTTCTCAATGTAACCGTTAGCCGTTTCTACATCGCCTTGCAGAGTTTCGATGTCACCTTGCGCTGTGTATAGCTGTTCCTCGTAGCTATCAACGCGAGTTTTGAGAGCGTCACCCTCATCACCGGGGTATGCCGTAGAGGATGTATGACCGAGTGCAAGGTCGGAGCCGATAGCAACAAGCGCAGTACCGCTCCAACGGAATGTCTTGTTATCGGAGGTACAAGTGTAGATTTTGCCTGTGTTCGGGGTACGACCGTTCACTCCGTCATCTTCACCATACACCATTGCATCAACCCATAGGGTGTAGAAGTCGAACTGAGATGTTTGGAGAGCAATATTGCCGTTATCTACTCCCCAATACTTATCAAGCACCTCGTTGGCGGTTACACCGCCTGAGATTTCAGTTTCTCTTGTCGGTAAATCTGTGGATGTGACTGCGAGGTCTTGCGCCTCCGGAGTGGTCGGGTTGAGTTGACCCATCGGAAACTTGGCAAGTCCGACAGGACGTATAATCGCACCCCAACCCTTGTTGGAAACGTCCTCTGTTCGCCTTGATACAGCAAGGAGGAAGCGGTTGCGCGTCTTGTCGTACACGACCATACAGCCGTTGTCAGTTGACTTTCTGATAGAGCCAACATTCTGTATGGTTACATTGTCAACCATTGCGTTGAACTCTACTACGTCGTCAACGTAGCCGGGCAGATGCGATGCAGGCACAAAGCCATTGGAATCGAGCGGAGCGATACCATTGCTTGCACCTACCATGTCGTTGATTGCAGTGACACCCGACATTGCATTTTCAGCGGTGGTCTTGCCGCTTTGGGCAATGTCCTTAGCCATCTGTGCAATGTCATAGGCGCTTTGCAACTTGATTTTGTCCGTGGCAGTCATAAAGCCGGATCCATTGGTCGATGCAATCGGAACGGAGCAGGTTATGGTCTTGCCCTTGGACGACACTACAAGCGTGGCTGTGCTGTCGGTCGCCTCAAAGTGGGCCGACACAAGCTCACACTTGTTTACGAGGGTGAGAAGATTGTCTTGCGTCGTTGCCGAAGCAGAGGCAATCAAATCCCTCAGCGTTGAATACTTTACTTTCTTACCTCCGCCTATTTCAAAGCAATCGGTTTCGCTAAGGCTATTCACCGTAGTGAGTTGGTCGATTGTCCTTGAATTGGTACGAATGGACGAAAGCACAGCATTCACTACGCTTTGTAGTTCTGTCTGTGTTAATGCCATAATTTTAATTGATTAGATTTGTACTATCGTTAATTTTGCGATATTTGTTATTGTTATCAGCGTCAGATGAAGCGATGCGACGCATTATAAGATGATTAGTCGCTTCTATGGTTGGGTCAAGTTTGACAGACTGTTGGAGTGCTTGTGTGAAGATAAAGCTATTCACGCCTTCAAGAGGTTGTGTCGGCTCCGGGACACTCGTATCCTTTCGGGTATATTTCACCCCGTCAAAATAGACGTGTGAACACACGAGTATGCGGTTCAACATCTCTCCAAACCAGACTGGAACTCCACTACTGCATCCGAGAGTAAACTTTTTCTGCGTTGACTCAAGCCCAAACAGTTGCGAGATATCGCTGAATTGAGTTGTAAACTGATCGCTTTCTACGCTGAATGACCAATTGCTGTCTTTAAATCCGCCCGGCACACGGAAGTCAAAGAAATATTGCATATTGTCGATGAAGAATACCGTATCATTGCGTTGACGATTGTCCTTCATCGAGTATTGGATAAGGGTTGTTTTTTCAAGTTCTCGTTTGTCATCAGTAACCTTGAATACATTGCTCACCCAATTGCCTATTTCAATATGATACATACCAATTGAAGGGCTGATTATAGCGAAGTAAATCTTCTGTCGGTCGTTTATTTCCCACGTTTGATAATAGATGTATTCAAAATCTTCACCATTGGTTTCTGAATACAACACCCAATCGTCAAGTTCCTCTTCAATATCAAGAATGAGTTGAACCAAGATGCGGTCAGACGGCGCGAAAGTCTGAATATATGAACTTTCAATGCCGTCGGTTTTGTGCTTTGCAAAGCACAACGGAGTAAAAGGACTTATGAACATGGTAGTTTATACTTTATCATTAATTTGTATTCTGCCCTTTCGGGTTTGCCGTATTTAAAACTCACTTCATTTAAGTAACCGAGATATATAAAATCGTTTGTCCGCACACGGAATATGCTGTTGACATCGCCGGGGAGAGTCAACGTGTCGCTTGAAAACTTCAATACTCCAGGAGTTAGCATCTCACAATCCTCTAACCATAGATCATCTGAAATCCGTTCATTGTCTATAAGAATATCAGCATTGCCATCGGTTGATGCAAATGCGAGATGTAACGAGTTAGCCATTATGGAAATCATCTCGCTATTAGCCCATACGCAACGAATTGGAGAGAACTCACCATTGATGAGTGTTCCGGTTATTGAGTTCTGAATGTCAGATGTTCTGTTAGGTTTATAATAGCCACCGCTTTCAACGGCTGTCACAAAGAATACGTCTTTATCGCTTGCGTTGTCGGTGGTATCCTGACCTCGTTTTTCACATAGAAACTCAATACCGTAGCTATCTGCTCTAAAAGGGGATTTGAGTTCAAACTTCTTGCCGTCATTTGTGTAGTCCGTAGTGTATGTGGTGTTCATGTTAAACTCATCACGACCATTTACGCCCTCATATTCTCGCTTATCATAGCCAATCACGACGGATGAAAACAAAACCGATTTGTCTATCGTGTATTCAACATCTCGAATATTAGGAATATCTACAATTGGTGCATCCAATCTGAATATCTCGTTACGATGTTTGAACTCCAATATGGCATTTTCCTCATCGATGTAATACACATATCCGAAGACTGTTTCCATCCAATTACAAAAATCATTGAACGAGGCATAAACTTTAGCATTTGGAATAGCACGAATACTCTCTGCTGATAGTAGTACTGTATTTCTAATCCGCGTGTCGTAGTTTGAGATACTGCAATCCATATACACACCCATCTTATACAGGATGCGTTCGAGCAAATCAGCAGGAGATATGCAGGTGATAGGTACAACAGGTCCTCTTGCTGTCCATGAAAATTTTATGGAGCTGCTATTGATCGAGAACTCTCGGTTTACTTCGGAGTTAAATTTGACCCATACAACATCACCGGAATTTACGGACATTGTAAATGAGTCGGCTTCTGGACTTGAAAGGTATTGTGCTTTAGTCTTGCCGGTGTTCACAAACTCATTGCCACCATTCCACTCTACGTCCCAAACAATGCCTTTTACAGTAACCCAGACACCACGCCAATCCTCCGTCGCCCAATCGTGATTTCTATAAGGGTCAGAGTGTATAAACTGCATGACTTCGCTGATGTCATTGAAATCAGTTACAAGCCAAGGTTTATTTGATGTAGTTGTTTTGTGGAGCGAGCGGATTTGTGTATCGTTTTTCATCAAGACAAGAGCAGCACACCCTTTCAGTCGGCTGACATCTATGGAATAATCAACTTTGACTGTCGTGCTTTTTAATGCCTTAAACAGAAAACCTTCTCCATACTCTTGGTCGTCATTGGGCTGAATGAAGCCACCGATACATAGTTCTTGTCCTACACTGCCGAACATAATACGTCCGTTATTGGAGGTATTATATGAGCCGTTAAGACTGCCGTCCTCTTGACTTTCTCCGTCGGTAATCTCGTATGTTGCAGTTTCTGTCATCATTAATCGGTCAAAGAGAAAATCCATTCCGTTAACGATGACATCATCACCTAATGCAAACTCGTATTTAGTGCCTTTATTTGCCTTGATTATTGAACTTACGCTTTGGTCTATTGCGGATATACTCAAAGCGTATTCATTGTATTGTAGTGATGAAAAATCAAGTTCACAACCAAACTCGGGTATATATTCCCAACGGTCGTTTATGACATACATCGTTACATGAGCCTTCGCTTTATAACCTTGGTTGTCGTACTCCTCCATTAGTAGGCGGTAAGCGTCATTAACAAACTCAAATTTGGACATAAACGAGCGCATAACGCCACCAAAATCATCTCGTTTGTATGTACACTGAATCTGGTCCCAATTTTTAAGATCATCGGGACGCAATTCATATTCTTGACCGCCTATTTCTAAGATGTATTTTGTGAGCATACTTTTTGCCTTTTCGCAAATGTAAGGCAAAAGACGGCTCGCACACCGAAATGGCTAAAATCTTGGGGGATAGAAAAAGGCGTATAACCCTTTTAACTCTTTGAGTATTCGGATTATACGCCCAAAGTTGCCCTGAAAGCGACTTTTACTAAGGTACCATTTCGGTGGGACAAATCACGGCATTGCCGCAGATGAAATCACCCCTCCCAATCGCATTGTGGAGGTTGCATATTGCGGTGGCAAAATCGTTGTACGCCTTGCCGAACTTACCCTCCTCGTTGACTACCATTATTCGTTTGTCGGTGAGGTACACGATTTCGATGTAGCCTTCAACGTGTGTCTGTATCTCGGTGAGGTGAAAGGCTTCCCCATTGGAGGGAGAGATTTCGGTTATCTCTCCCTTGGGATTAATCTTGTACGCTTTGGTGGGAAGCAGTTTCGCAAAGCGTGGATTGAGCAGATTGGTGATACTTTCCATTAGAGAACGGAGATTAAGTTTTCGACTTTGAAACAGCGGAAGGAGTTCTTCTCAGTGTCAAAGTAAGCGAGTGTTTTGTAGGAGGGTTTGGTCACTTTTTTGCCTCCGAGGGTAGCACCGGCAGGTACGTTTTTGAGAGTGCCAAGGGCTTTGCGGATAGTGCCGTCGGCTTTCGCGTAGTAGAATGTTACCACGCCTTGGCGCATCGCTTTTGCGAGGCGGTAAAGTTGCCATGCTTTGAGCATGCAGATGCGCCACGCCTGCTTGGTGGCTTTGTGAAGTTGGTGAGCATATTTCATCACTCGTACACGGAAATTTGTGGTTTTCTGTTCCATATTTATGGGGTTTTATTGGTTTGACTTATATTTTATTTATACTGTAAAGTTAGCCAATTTTTACGATAGACACAAACAGAATGACCACCATTTAACGTCTGATTTTCAGATATTTACCACCTTAACATTTTCTGACATTTGATTAGGTAGTGAAGTTGTTTTCCCTACCTAATCGAGTGCTTCTCGGAGCATTTTACGACCATTGGCGACACGGCTCTTGACTGTGCCGTATGGTATGCCTAACCTCTCTGCTATCTCGTGATAATCGTAGCCCTCGGCGTACAGAAGGACGCACTCTATATTGGCCGACTTGCGACCACATTCACGGATTATGGAGAGTATTCGCCTGACGGATGCTCTCTGGTCGGCATGGTCGCAACTCGGTACGACATCGGTATCTTCAAGCGCACGCATCATCACGCACTTACGACGATTGTAAGCAGTGATGTAGGTGTTGTGCATTATCATCAGTGCCCACGGCTTGAAATCTCGCTCGCGGTCAAATTTGCGTGCCTGGCTCAGACACTTGAACATCGTTTCGCTTGCGAGGTCATTGGCTTCATCAACGTCGTCGGGATAGTAATGACGTGCCTTCATCGCAAACCAATCGACGTATCTGACAACAAGATCATCGACTTTCATGGCTCCGTGATTTGATAATCATATCACGGGCGGTTGCACGTTCACGCTCGCATTGCACTCTCATACGCTTGGCAGCGTTGTGCATACGCTCTATTGCCACATCTATGTCCGAGGGACGATTGACAAGGGAGTGGCGGAGGATTAGTAACTCGGAAAGGATGCGGTCGCATTTGCTTTCCACTCGTTCAAGGCGCGTGGGTCTGCGCTTCTCATAATACTTTCGTTTAGCCATACTCATTTGCTATTTGGTTTGCAAAGAGGATTACTAACGAAGGCTACGATAGTGCAGTTAAGGTGTAAAAAAATGAGCCTGCCAAGTGGTTGACAAGCTCATTCAAGGTATAGGTTTGACTATTTATTTAGTGCCGCGAGTTGTGCCTTAATCTCAGCATTGTGGCGAACCACGAGGTGAGCATAGACGGATGCCATCATAGTGGAGGTGTCTATCTGAAACTTGAAGTAAGCCATTAAAGCGGCGGTTTGTGCGTCAAACTCTCGGCGAATATTTATAGTCTTATCAGCAGAATCTTTGTGTTGCTCGGCTTCGAGTTCGGCTACTTCCTTTTTGGCAAGCTCAAGGTTAGAGTCAACCGTGGCTTCTAACATAGCCTCGGTTAAACTGCCGACGTTGATGCCATACTCAGTCATAATCGCTCGGACCTCATCATAGGCGTGATATCCGACGAGGGTTTGACACATAGAGAATACAACGGCCGACATTCTCGCCTTAAGCAATACATCCAAATCGGATATGTAGCTTGTGGCTCCGCTTTTGTCAGCAATCTCTTTATATTCAAACACAATATTACGCATTATGATTGATAGTTTAGCCGGTAAGACAACCTCTGCCTTACTATGTAACACGGATGTATTGCCTGACAGGAGTTCTACGAACTCACGAACAGTAAGTTCTTCGAGTTTGGTTTTCATATTCTGCTTCTCTTGTAGATTTCGTATTCACGATCGTAAGCAATATCGCGTTGAATCTTGGTCTGTTGCTTGATGAGGTAAGCAAGATTGTCCAGACGCTCTTCCATTCGCTTTGTATCGGTGTTGTTGTCAACAACGACATTCTGCTTGCCGGCGAAGGTCACAACCTGAACTCCGTTGGTTCTGGTTTCCAAACCTCCGACAATATCGTTGGTCAACATATCAATGCTCGGGATTACCGATGCACCGGCAGGAAGGTCAACAACGGTCGGTTTGTCGGGCGTGAGCCATGCACGATTGTTAAACACTACGACTTCCTGCCGTCCGCCGTCACCTACGATAGCCGGACCGCCTTTGTGGTAATCCGTACCTTTGGCATACTTCGGTATCGGTGTGGCAAGGATGGTGGCAAGTTGAACAGCCCCCATAGCACCGGCAATAGCCGCCATAGCTATGCCGACCGGAAAAGGTTGCATCTGCAAGGCGTTCATGATGGCGAGAGCAGTCTGAATACCGCACTGAGCGATAGCATTGGCTCTGTCCCACTTGGCTTGCTTCTCTTTCAACTTCTGCTTCTTGGCTTCAAGTTCGGCGTTCTTCTGCTCGGACTTTGCTTGTGCCGCACGCTTGCGAGCTTCGGCTTCCTCTTCGGTGATCACCTTTTTCTCGGCAAGTTCAGAGATGCGGTTTTGCTCGGCCTCGGAAGCTGCATTGTTCGCCTCCTGTTCAAGTTCAATCTTCTCAATCTTGCCGTCGAAGATGGCTTGAGCAAGGTCATTGACAGCGTTCATGCCGTCAGCGGCAGCTTGCATCCACATCTGGGCATTGGCTATACGCTTCTCTTTGAGTTTTGCATCCTCCTCGGCCGTGCGGTGCATCTGTTCGATGGCTTGGTCCGCGATGAGTTTCTCCTTGTCTGCTTTCGCTTTGGCAAGGGCGGCTTCAAGAGCGGCGCGTTCATCGGCAGTGAGGTTCTCAACGGCAAGTTGGTCCTCAATCATCTTAATTGCGGCATCGGCAGATTTGCGAGCATAGTCCTCTTGGAGGGTCAGCAGGTTGTTTTCATGCTCCTTGTTGATTTTCTCAATTTCGGTAGCATTGCCCTTTGCGCCCTTCAACTTCTCTGCGTATGCCTCGTTTTCCTTGGCTTCTGCGAGAGTAAGGGCAGCATCGCGGTGGGATGCTTCATTGGCGTAGTTCTGGGCAACGATTGAACTCTGCTTGCTCGCATAATCCTCTTTAAGTTCGGTCTGCTCCTTCTCATACTTAGCCTTGATGAGGTTGACATCTGCGCCTGTCTTCTCGGCGGCTTTCAACTCGGCGGCGTATTGTGATTGGAGCATTGCCAACTTCAAGTCAAGTTCTTCCTTGCTACCCTCCTCGACGGATGCAAGGCGGTTCTCAAGGTTGATACGTGCCATTTCTCGGTAGTAGGCTTCATCAGACTTGGCTATTGCGTCGTTCATCTCGGCTACGAGTTGCAGGCGCAGTGCTTCTTCATTAGCAGTATGGCCCTTGATCTCATCTATCTTCTTTTTATATTGAAGTTTAATTAGAGTGATTTCCTTTTCATGACCCTCTGCCATTAACGCTATTTTTGACTCCTCTAAGTCATTCAATATTTTAAGTTGGTCTTGCGCGGCTTTCTCGGCGGCTTTCCGTTCTCTGTCTAACTGTTCGGGCGTTTTATATTCTGATGTAGTACCGGAGCCATCGTTGACTCCACTGCCATTATCTATAGATTTGTCAGCCGCGCCGGTCGTTTTGAGTTTTAGAGTAAACTCATCTAAATGCCCATTCTGGATGTTGTTTTGCATAGTCCGAAATCCATTGGTCGCATCTTTAATAAACCTATCAATATCGGCACTTCCTGCACTCATAGCGTCCTTGACACCTCGCTTAAACAGGTCCCAATCGGCAGTGATTATACCTTCTATCATCTCGCCAAGCGAACCGAAGAAGTCAATTATAAATCCTCCAACAACCTTCACAACTCCCCATAAGAGTTTAAAGGCATATCCAATGCCTTCAACTCCGGAGCGGAAGTCGCTTGAACCATTGTACATACGAATGAACCAATTCGCAATGTCAAGACACCATACGACGATTTGCTTCAAACCTTGTACAATATACAACTTGGCTTGGGCTGTCATTTTTTGAAAGCCACCATCCGTCATGTCGAACATAGCGGCAACAGTGGCATTCAGCTCTTCTTGAACTGCCATTCTCTGTTCATCTATCTTCTTGGCTTCACTCATCTGACCCTTCATGGCATCCAAACTGGTTTCAAGACTGCCAATGGCTTCAGCGGCCTCAATACCAGATTTGGCTACTTTCTTGCCGAATACGTCCTTCATCACAGTGCCCACTTCTTGGCTGTTCGGAGGCAGGCTTTTCAGTTTCTCTGTAACTTGAGCGATGGCTTCAGTCATTGTTATTGTGCCATTCTTTAAATCATCTTGCATTTGCTTAGATGAGATACCGATGGTTTCAAGTGCAGAAACCGTCTTTGCGGACATACTACGAATACGCATACCAGCATCCGCAATGGCTTTCAAGCCTCGCTCATCAAACATTCCATTCTTGGTGTTTGCGAGTATAGCCATAAACTCTTTTGCCGACACACCAGCATCTTTGAGAACACCGGCGTATTTGCTGATGTTCTCAACCATTTTTCCGTGCATATTTGCTCCTACAAGATAGCCATCCTTCATTAGTTCAGATGCTTCGTTCCATGATATGCCGAACTGCATTACGATTTCATTGGCAGAAGATATAGCATCCTTGAAATCAATGCCAATCTCATCAGCCAATGTCTGAATCTTAGTGCGGTACGCTTTCATGTCATCTCCAGCCATTCCGGTGAAGTTCTTGGTGAGCTTCGTGGCTTCGAGTAGCCCCTTGTTGTAATCGTACCACCACTTAACTCCAGCCACAACTCCAGCGATACCAAGGAATGTTAACACCCAAGGGTTAGCTAGGAGTCCAGTCAAGGTATTACCAAAGGCTTTTACCTTGGTTCCCAAACCAGACCACACATTACCGCCTGCCTTAATATTACTCAAAGAGGACGCAAAGTTGCTGTTCAGTCCAATCATGTTGAGCATCTGATCGGCAATGACAACATTCTCTTTTTTCTGCTCTTGAAGTGACTTGGTGTTATCCTTGATGATTTTAGAGTTTGCCTCAATCTTGTCGTTGATGAGTTTAATTCGCTCTTTTGCTCCGTCGGCAGAGAGGTCTATATTACGCAACGCCTCAGCGTAGCGCTTGTTCTGCTCCTCAGCCTCAGCAACAGTGCCAGGTTGCTTTCCGAGAATGTCGCTTACATCTGTGAGCTTCTTCCTATTTTCCTCGATTTTGGCATTAATCAAGGTTAACTGTTCTGCGTAGTTTGCGTCAGCCGTGTTGAGGTGTAGTTTTGCTTCTTCTAGTATCTTAGTTTGGTCTTTAAGTTCTTGAAGCGTGACAGCTTCTTGACCTAATACCTGAATGATACTTTCAGTTGTAACGACACCATTCTGACAAGCGATAGCATAGTTACCGACGTTGCGTTGAAACTCACCCATATCGGCGGCTACATCTTTTAGATGCGCATCGAGGTTCTGAATGGTCGCTTCGAGTTCCTTGCCATAATCGCTATCACGACCCTCAGCACTCAACTCCTTATACGCTTTTTTGAGCAGTTCTAACTGCTGTGACATATGCGTATATGCCGTTGCATCAGACTGCATTGCCTTTTCTTCGGCTGTAAGAATCTGGTTCAACGAGCGTTTTTCTTGCTGTAACTGACGCTGCTGTGTGATGAGATCAGCTTGAATAGCATTGTACTCAGCTATTGACCGTTTTCCGTCTTTCAGTGCCTTATCGTTCTCAGCTTGTGCTTTTTTGTTCTTTGCGAGTTCGGCATTAACACGCACAAGGCGCTGAATTTGCCCTTCGTATGTGTCGTGAAATTGTTCAAGGAGTTTCTTTACTCGCTCATGCTCCGTGAAGGCTTCTCGATTAGCCTTGTTGACCTTCTCTTGCTCCATTCGCTGACGAGCGATTGTATTAGTTGTATTGGCCGTAATCTGCGAACCTTGAGCAAGCACTTCATTTAGTCTGGTGGTTGCTTCGGCCGCTTCTCTTGTTTTTTCTGCCAAAAGCCTTTCAAGACGTTCAACATCTGCTAATGACTTCACGGGAACATCAACGCCCTTAGCTAAATCAGTAGCCACAGAAGTGTATGTCTGCAACAACGTCTTTAATTCAGCGTCGAGGTTCTTGATTTGGTCAATCGTTCTCTGGTCAACCAAATCCGTTATTTTAACTTCACTCATAATTGTGATTTTTGATTATTTGTAACCGCAGTTGGCAAAGAAGCTACCGATAGCCGGAAGCATATAGGTCGTATTGAAGTATTGTACTGCATTCGGACCGAGAGTTAGGATATTGTCGCCATACTTGTCTACGATAGCAGGACCGTCTCCATTGCCGGGGTCAACGTCAAGAACATCTCCATTACGCTTTGCGGTAATCTCGGAGTGGAAAACACCTGTGATGAAAAGGTTTGGCACGTTGTCGGGGCGTGGTGGCAAACCAAGCATACCACCTGTGATAGGTGGTGTAATGGAGTACTTCCATTTCTTGTAGTCCTCGGCACGTTGATACCATACACCAGGCTCGTTAAAGTAGGGGTCATCGTCATAGGTCGGTGATAGAAACTCGCCGTCGCCATTCTGACCGCAGTATAACTGCTCTGTTACCGAAATCACCACAACACCACTATTGTCGGAAAGGCATTTGATACACGCCTCCTCGACACCCTCGGCTATCTTGTTGATGATATTTGCTACATCTCCGATATACATCTTTGCGTTTGCTTAAAGGGGCGAAGGCATCGAAATACCTCCGCCCCTTGGGTTACTTGTTTGTTTTGCTTTTCGGTGCAGGCTTCACGATGCTGTCGTAAACGTCGCCAAGCATCTTCTTTCGGGTCGCCTCGTCCCTATCCTGCCAGAAGAGGTTGATGTGACGAGCCTCAAATTCCTCTCGGCTCATTGTCTTGATAGCCTCCTCAAAGAAGTTTACACCTTCGACGATCATACCTGCTCGATGCCTTTGATGTTGTTGGTGAACAGCACAGAGGGCGACTTGAGGCGAACGTCGCCGGTACCTGCAATGGTCAGCACATTGGCAGTGGCATCGTAGGTGGCTGCTGTGGTTGCACCGCTAAGAACGGCAGTGCCGGCAGTGGCGATGAGTGAGCCGTAGATGCGTGTTACATCGGTGCCGCCAACTGCTTCATACAACTTGTACTTGCCGTCGGTTGTCTTTTTGAGTTCGACAGGCATCAAGCCAAGGGTCAACTTCTTGGGGTCAAACGTGAGTTTGATGAAGTCAAACTTGGTGATTGCCTGTTTGGGGTTGGCGTAAGACAGGGTTACGTCCATTGACGGCTTAGCAGAAGATGTGGGGTGAGGCGTGGCGTTGGAATAAACGTTGGCCATAGGGAAACCGGCAAGTTCCTCGGTGCCGTCGTTGATGCCGTAAACGACATTTTCGTCATCAACAAGGTAAACGTCCCATTCCTTGTTGCCGGCCAAGGTAAGAGCGGCATGAAGAACAGGGTTGAACTTTTTGAGGGTGAACGTGTCTTTACGAGCAGATACGCCAGTGATTTCTTCGGGGCCGTAGCCTACTGCGGCTGTCTGAATTTCACCGCCGTTCTTGGCGTATTCGACAACGTCCTTGATGCCGTAACAACGGAGCTTGCCGTCGGCGTGAGCCATCTCTTCGAGTTTCTCGGCAGTGAGGCTCTTGGGCAGTTTGGTGCCGGGTTCTACGAGAACCACCATCTTGATTTTGTCGTAGTTGATAGGACATTCAGAGATGCCCGTGTAAAGCGGTGTGGATGCCGCCAAGTCAATTAAAGGTCTCATCTGTAATTACAATTTGAGGGTTTTACTTTCAGTTCAAGATTTGTGATGTTAATGGCATCTATGAAGTCAGTGACCGCTTCCCCGGAGCTTGTCACCGCTCCATATTTGCCGTATGAGTAGTTTTCAGAATATTCATGCTGCACGACTGGGTCATAGCCGAAGTCCAGACGCTTGTCCTCTTGCAGTGCTTCAAGGAAGCGGTGGTATATCGGGCGAAGGATGTTCTTGAACGACGTATCAAGTCTTTCTTCATTGCTCCATTCTTGCTTGGACGCGCAGGCAATAAGCACTCTGACCTTTGCCTTGGTGTGGTAGTCGGGTGACTTGCGGTCCTCGTTAAACGGACAGAACAACGCGATCAGCGGATACTTGATACCGTTTCCATGTGGGGTCTTGCTCAGCGTGTCAAGTTTTTCCTTCACATACATTGCATTGCCGAAAGTGTAGTTAATGGTCGGGCAGTTTATCTCCCTCACACCTCCTTTATAGTCCGAAACTACGATGACACAGCCCTCTGCGGTCGCCTTGACCACATCGGCAAGTATCTCTATTATCTCGCGGCTCTTTCGGCAATCTGTGCTCATAAATTCAATGTGTTGATTTTCGTTAGCATTTCTGTCGAGATACTTATTCCGTCAAGCGTACACTCGTAGGTCTTTACCCATTCGGCAAAGGAACGATGGCGCATTACCATTCTGTTCCATGTCGTTACCTGACGGCGTATGGGCGCAACGTAGGTGTTACTGCCTTTGAGTTGAACGAAGCCGGTGATTGTTGACTGCTCGTTGCAGTCGCGCAGTATGTGGTAGAACACATAATCGGCAAAAGCCTCACGCAACTGGTCGCAGACGGCATCGAACTTGGCGTTGTGCTTGGTTGTATCGTCATCCTCAAGGCATACAAGGTAAGCGTTTATACGATTGCCGAGCGGATTGCCAAGCATCCTACGGAGGTAGATTTCTTGGTTCTCGTCAATGTAGGATTGAACCGCCGAGCATACTTCCTCCGAGTTGGGATTGGGCATTGATGATGAACTTGGCATATTGCAGTTCAAGATGTGCCTCGCGCCTTTGCTGAAATAGGAACAGTCTATAAGCATCTCTATTCTGATGTTTTGGTGCGCTTGGATGTCTTTTTGGTGGTCGTTGCTTCCTTAGCATCAACCGCCGGTACATCTTTGGAGTCATCGGCATCAAGGGTTTTGTCGTCTACGTCGAGGTCAACTTCTTTCATGTCGTCTATCTCGATGTCCTTGCTATCCATTGCACTTTCGGTTTCGGGAACACTTTCAGCCGTATTTTCGGCTGTTTCTGAACTCTCAGTGGAGGTTTCCGTGATTTCGGGAACACTTTCACCCACTTCGGGAACGGTAGGCTCCTCGTTGAGAGGGACGATTACTATATCGCCCCTCTCAATTCGGATGCGCTGTTCTCTGATGAGCTTGTCCACTTCTCTGCCATAGAGAATGTACTTCATCATGGCTTACGCTTTTTTGAGGGCGTTTTTGAGGGTAGAAATCTTGCCGTAAGAGAAGGCGTGGGGCTGCATCACAGCGAAAATGATTTCCTCCTGTGCGTACAGAACCACCTGATTCTTGAGCTTGGTTTCAACGTCGTCACACCACTCAAGCATAAGCGGAGTGTATTCGATAATGGCACAACCGGTTTCCATGTCGCCGAGGAAGTACATACCGGCAGGAATGTCCTTGCAGGGTACTACGCTAAGACCGCCGATGCGGAGGTTGCCGTTCATGTCGCGAACAACATCAAGGCGGTTGCCGTCGGTTGCCTTTTCAGCGCAGATGGATGTGATTGTAAGAGGGTTCAGCATGAGAATAGTGGGGTCAAGTTCACCATAGGTCATAACCGAGAGGGCGGCTTCGAGCGCATCTACACTGTTGGGCGATTCGATGCTACCGTAAAGACCGTTCTTCAAGTTGATGGCGAGAGCGGCGGCATCGGCCTTCTTCGCTTCATCTGTTTTGGCGGTCAGCGTTGCACCTTCAAGCAGAAGTGTGGTGTCGTTTGCCTTGATCACGTCGAAAGTGCCGTTAAGACCGGTGTTGTGTACAGCACCGCTTACCACCATGCGGAGGCCTTCCATCATAAGGTCGTAAGGCTTGCTGAGAGTGATGAGAACACCATTGCTAACTTCTTCGATAGCCTCAACGATGCCTGCAGGGATAGCAAGGATGTTGTCCGAAAGAATGTCCTCTACGGCACGAACGCCTTCGTAGTTGATGATACCCTTGGGGTTGTCGCCGTTGCCGTCACCACGGAGGAGGGCGAAGTCTTCCGCGTTGAGCACGGCCTGAACGATTTTGAGAAGAACGAAGGCACGTACGAACTTGCGGTTCTTGAGCATACGCTTAGACAGGCGGAAGTGGGTACCGACACGCTTTACTTCGGCAGTCTTTTCGCGTACCTTGAACGAACCTTCGGGCAGAGTGCCGTTTTCAGCCACATAGCGTGCGTTGCGGTCAACGTCGTAGATTTCGGTGTAGGCGAAAGTGGTCTTTTCTTCGTCAGACTCAAGGAACTTGACGTGGTTGCGGATGTGGTCCTTCTTGTCGGTTGCACGAGTAACGATGATGTCGCTCTGCTGAGTGAGCATGGCGCTGCCCTCGTAGTTGCCGGTCATGGAAACGTCCTTGATGGCGAAACCCTTTGCGGCAGGGCCGTGGTCGTTGACGAAAGACTGGAACTTTTCGCTGTCGTACATTTCGTCAAACGACTGGTCGAACTTGCTGATGAAGTCGGTTGCGATACCCTTCTGCTTGAGCTTCTCGATTTCTTCACCGAGGCTCTTGATGGTTTCAAGTGCTTTGGTGTAGTCGTCGGTAAGGCTCTTGAACGAGTCGTTGTTCACGTTGGAGAAGGGCTTGAGTGCGTCCTTCAGACGGTCAGAGAGTTCTTCGTCGTTGATAGCACCTTCGTTGGATTTGTTAACGATGTCAACGATCATCTCAGCGCACTTCTCCATGAAGGCACGCTGTGCGTCAGGCATGCCGTCAAACTTGAGGGCGAGGTCTGATACTGTTACTTTTTTCTTTTTCATATGAATAAAAAATTAATTGGTTAAAAACACTTGTTGAGGTCGGCAAAGAACTGGTCTTCGCACGGCTGTACGATAATTTCTGACTTGGTGGTTTCGGGATTGTCCTCGCCTTTGACTTCGGGGACTTCGGGTTGCATGAGTAACATACTGCGATACACACGCCCCCAGCAGTGAGGACACCATGCGTATTCGGCATAATCACCGATACTCTTTTCAGTGAGTTCCACTTTCGCGGATTTGGCGGCATTGAGGATGTCGAGTACCTCGGCACGGATTTCGGGCGCAAGTGCGCGTATCTGTTCCGCTACGATGTCCTCGGCAAGCCAGCGTGTGTAATCACCGGCATAGCCAAGCACGATGTTCTGGAACGTTTTCTTCTCGGCCTGGTCGTAGTCGAAGATGTTACCGCAGTGAGGGCAAGTAACCATGTTACCGCCGGCGAGTGCTTTGAGCAGCACTCCAAGTTCGTTTTCGATGTTCATAAATCTTTCGTCGCTATAACCTTTTTGTTTCAAAGCCAGCTTCAAAAAGTCTATGGCATCCCTCACCTGATCTGCGGTGGCACTCTTTAAGCCGACAAGGTAGGTGTTGGGGTTTGCGCCCCATGAAGTGAGAGTGGAATACTCAAACATCTTCCATCGTAGTACCTTGCGCTTGTCCTGCTTGTCGCGGCTGATTGCCTTTACACCGATTGAGTGTTCAAGCGTTCTGCCGGCCTCTGCAAACAGCTTATAGTCGGCGAGTATATCGCGTCCTATCTGCTTGCTAAGGTTAAGCTGTCCGGTGACGATGAGGTTGTCTTGTTTCTCCTCGCCATACAGAGGACAGCCGAGCAACTGCGTTGTGTCGTGATTGAGGAACCAGCGCATACGTCCAATGTCGTCGCGTATGGTGTCCACAAATGAGCCGGGCATTGAGATGTCCTTCTGACTGTCCTCAATGCCTATACCGTTCACCGCTACGGTGACGATACCCTTTTCATCCACATCAGCCGTTTTCGTCTGATAGGGGATTCTCTTCAATGTTTCTTTCATTGCTTTCTTCTCCTGTTGAGGGTTTATTATTGTTACTGTTTGAATTATCTCCTTTGTCACCCTGCCAGCCACGATTAAATGTAATGTTGGTCGAGGACGAAGATTTGATTACTGTTTCCACCTTGGCGAGTTCTTCGGGGGTCATCTCAAACTTGACCTTATTGAAGATTTCGCCGTCAAGAGCCGACTCGTGTATCTGAGCACGCCAGTCGTTGAGGGTAATGAGGCCGTTGTTGAACTGACTTAGACAGCGTTCGTTCACGAGCTTCTTTACTTCCTCGGCTTCTTTCAAGCCTACTTGCAGACAGTCCACGTCGTCAAAGTTGCAGTCAACGTAATAGCCGTCCTTATCAAGTCCGAGGAACAAAGTCAAATCCTCGCAGAACTGCTTTGCCATAGGAATGATTGTACCGCAATACGCCGACTTCTCCGCAACCGCCTGATTGCTGAATGTGCTGTGGTCCTTACGAGGTACAAGCACATCGGGAATGCCATACAAGCCGGCAATGGTGATTGCATCAAGCAGTGTTTCGTCAAACGGCTGTAAGTCGGCAATAGATAAGTTGGTGCGGACGAACTGGACAGGCTGTCCGATGATACCCCAAGGTGACTTCTCTCCGTCAAGGCCGTGAGTCTTGTTGACTGTTTCAACGAGTTCTTTCTTTTCTTCGGGTTCCAATGCTACTGTGCCGGTGGGGTCTTCCTTTACTGCCACAATGAAGCCGAGCGCACCACGTTTGACGTAGATTACATTTCGTGCTTCATACACTGCCAGAAGGTTGCTTATTGGCTTATGTGCCGCCTTAAGTCGGCTCTCGCATTTGAGGAAGTGGGACGCCGTCACGTTGAGGAACTGAGGTACACCGTCACGATCATGCCATACTTGATAGGTCGGAACTATTTCAAGCACGTTGCCGTTCTGCGTCAACTGATAGTGTTTTACCATCTCGTCAAGTTTCGCTATGCCGAATATGGGCACCTTTGCCCCATTGGGAACGACTTGCATCCAATTGCTCGGTATGCTCCAGAAGTTGTCGCAGAACTGCCACTTTGCCTGATTTTGAAATGCGTCTGACATAGCCGCTCTCATAAACGCATTGCCCGTGGCGAGTTTGTAAACCATGTGCTGATACACCAACTCGCGGAAACGCTGTATGCTGTTGGGCGCAGTCAGTATTGCATTGATGCGGTTGGCACGGCTTCCACGATTGGAGCAATACACTATGCTGTCATCGCTGTACTTCTTTATCTCGAAGTGCGCTCCGGCGATGCGTCGTGCAATAAAGTCAATGGGAAAGTAAACTTCGGGGACGGTATGGAACAGCGTGAGATAGTTCGACGACGCAACGGCCGGCCTACCTATCTGCTCGGAGATATGGATGCGCCAGCCTTTGTCATCAGAGTTCGCCAATACGCGGTCCTCCGATGATGATTTGAGCGTTGTTTCGCCGCTCAACCATGATGTTATTTTGTTTATTAATTGCATCTGTCGCTGTTTTCGAGCAAATTTACTTTATGTTGATACACGTTCAGCAAATTGCCCGAAAAACCGAATTTTGCAGATGCGCCAAAATTGCGCCTAACTCTTTGTGCTTTCGCTTGTTACACCTTTACTATCTTCAAAACCGAACTTTACAACGAACTGAATGAAGCCACTTAAAACGGCACTCGCCTCCTTGTTCTCGTTGTCCTTGTTGTAGTCGAGGAGGTTTGTCATGAACTGCGCATACTCGACATCATCGGCAAGTGCAGTCTCGTTGAACAACAGGTGGTGTCGTACATAATCGGAGGTGGCTGCTATGCGTCGGTCTATATCTGCCGTCTCGGTCATAGCCCTAACGCCAGGAACATCCTTGCGGAGGTCTTTCACGAAGCGGAAGTAAGCCGGACCGCACTCTATCACGGTCTGTGAACTACCCGTGTGTTGGAGCAATGTCTTTATCTCATCGGTTGATGCAGTTTCACGCAAGGCCAAATTAACGATGTGCCACTTGTCGCCACACATCTTGCCATGTACCATAGCACACTTGCCGTTGATGTTGGGCATACAATACACCACCTCACGACCATACTTGCACTCGGTATTGGGGTTGAAGAAGTGTATCGCACCGTCCTTGGCGTAGAGGTTACGCTTGCGCTTGTTGGAGTATGCCAGAAACTGCTCTCGCACTACATCGGCAACCAAATAGCGAAAGGTGTCCGAAAGGTGCCCGTGTTCTTCATAGCTCTGACCGGTGATTTTGTTCTTGACCTTGGTTTTGAGTATTGCACCGTTCACATCCTTCTGGACGCTCATGTAGTCTTCTATGGATGTCTTGCACTGCTCGCCGATCGTAATCTTGATGTCGGGAATAATCTTGTCGAACACCGCATTGATGAACTCGCCAGTCATTGCTACATTAGGGTTCTGTTTGCCTACGCAGTCAGTTACTTCAATACCATCTCCTTTGAGGGTTTCTATGAACAAGTCAAGGAATGAGCGCTTATACTCATCAATGGTGTTGCTATTGCGTGTGGTTGCGTCGCCATGTAGATACACCTTGGCAACTCCGTATTCATGCAGTCTGGCAGAGGTGAGCAATGCCGACTTGCGAGCGTTGTTGTTCGGTGATTCTGCACACGTTTCCCATATCTGCCTTATGTGGTGGCCGTCGGTGGTGTCAATCTGCCAATAGGTGACGGATATATACGGAAGGTAGTTGGAGTCAATGCTGATGTGTATCGGCAGATGTGGGTTGTAGCCTATCTCGGCGGTGTGCTGCCCTCGGTTGAACGAACCGAAGAACTCGGAGCCGGTACGGATTACACCCCATTCGCCAAGTGCATACACGTTATAGTAGTCGGGGTCGTTGATACGGTCTTTCTCAAAGTCGGCAATACACTGCTCATCGTAATAGCCATAGGTGCCATCGGGCGAGCCTACGACCCAAAAGTTGTTGAGGTAGGTTGATTGAATGATTACGGTATCGGGGGCGTGTTCTTCTATCTCCTTGGTGCGTGGGTTGAGCATTGCCTTGGCGCTGTTCATGCGAATAGACTTTACGGTGGTTAGTTCAAGCGGTATTGACTTGCCACCGAGGGTCACATCCATAGGTATCTCTTGCCACGTTTCTGCATCAAAGACCTCTTTCTTTATCCAATGGGTTTCCTTGATGGGGTTGAATGTTGTGATGATCTGCTGTCCTTCTTTACCGCGCAAACGTTTTCGCACCTGCTTGAAATCCTCGGACGCATACTCACTCCATTCATCAAGGCACACCCTCTTATAGTTCGATATACCCTTAATCTTTTCCGGGTCGTCAAGACCACCGAAGTCTATCTTTGCTCCGTTGGTCAGGCACACGATTTGTCGCACTCCGTCTTTGAAGCGAAGGAGTGTGTATATGCCGAGTTGTTTTGCCGCTACCTTAAAATCTTCGTATATGGTCTTACCTATGGTTGCGCCTACCTTACGCATTACAAGAGTGTTCTGACTGTCAAGGAGCGTCATAATAAGCACTGTCTGTGCCAGGCTGTATGTCTTACCTGATGAAGACCCGCCAAACAATATGATGAGGCGAATACTCTTGTCTTGCATCAGTTGTAGCAGATGAAAGCCGAGTGGGTTTAGCTTCTTTGGATTTATTTGCATCGTTTCTGACAATTTTTTTGTTTATTCGGGTTGTTTGCTTACGCTGTTCAGTAAAAAGCCGAGGAATTTTTAACCGCGTCTGACGTATTGTTAGCCAATTACGCGGTTTTGCTTGCAATCCGTTCTCTAATCTTCATCGTCAAAACCTATGCGAAGCTCTCCAATCATGCTGTTGGTTGTGCTTAGGTTGATATCCTTGGCGGCATTGAAGCCTAACACCTCTATCAGTCGCTTTCTCGCGGCATCTTTATCTACGTCCGGCACTATCTTGTTACCTCTCGTTACGAACTTGAGCAGTTTGCGCGTTGACTTGGGTATCTCGTGGAGGTAACGCATACGCCATTTGCCGGTCTTTGCGTCCTCTATCCATAGGTCCAGGGGGTCGAGGTCGAGGATGCGCACGTCGTCGCTAATGATGCGTTCGCGATTGATTGTTGCGAGTTGTTGTTGCTGTTCTTGCAATTGCTCTATTCTTATCCTTATCTTATCCTCTTTGAATAAAAGAGAAGCCTTCACATAGTGCGTTGCCGCCTGTGCTTCGTTCTTACAGTTGTAGGCCTTTCTGTACGCATTAATGAGTATTCCCCTTGTGTCCGTTCCGTAGGCATCTACTACGTACTGGCAGAACATCTCTTGTTGATGCGTTAGGCCGTGTTTGTTCTTTACTCTTGCCATTGCTGTTTGATGTATTTATGGTTGATGATGTTGTTTCCTTTGCTTGTGATGATACCTTGCAAGCGATATTGCAAGCGACTATTCCAATGTTAGGTAGTTTGGAATAATTTTAGCATCAATGTTGCCAATTACCAATTATTGGAATATTTTGAGGGCTGTTGTTGCAGTATGGCTGATTTTTCATTAACCCGCCCCCGAAAAAATTTCCAAAACGTACAGAAAAACGCCTATTGTTGCCGTTTTTAAGCCGTTGTCACGCTGTTTTCTGTAATTCCATAGGGCGGATAGGGTCAAAATAGCCATCGGGAGAGCGCATTTATCGGTTGTTTATGCCGATGAGGTTCAAAACGAAATCACGATCGGCGAGTAACTCGGCCGTGGCGGTAAGTCACAAAGAGGAATACCCTCACCCCTTAGTCGTGACTTCGAGGTGAAGGTGTCCCATTTGTCCATGCGTGTTATCCTACTGCTTCTGCTCATCGTCGTTGAATATGCGTCTGATGCCCTCTGCAACAGGCGTATAATGCAAAGGTACTGTGTAAACGCTCTCGTTGACCTTTTGCTCTTTGCGGTCAAAATTACGTTCTGACGCAACTAACCTAATATCAATGGGTTTGTATTTGCTGACCATTTCAGCGAGTTGCAGAGTGGTGGTCGCTTCTGGGTTGGCGGCATTGATGAGCTGATGACTTGTGCCGGCGGCAAAGATGAGGCTCTCAACGATGTCGTCAATGTAGGTGAAGTGTCGCACGTTCTGTCCGTTGTTGTAGAGGGCTACATGCTCATTGTTGAGCAAAGACCAAAGAAGAGTACCCTGACGTGGTTCTGGACCGTAAACGTTATGAAACCTCACCCCCGTGGCTTTTGGATTGTAGCACGCGGCATATTGTTCGTTGAAGTGCTTGCTGATGCCGTAGAGTGATGTCGTGTTGTCCTCGTTGGCGGTGGAAGATGACGCATACACGAGTTTGACATTGCGAGCTGCACACACATCACAAACAATCTTGAACACCTCCAGGTTGTCGTGCATAATGTCGGTTTTGTTGCTGTTGAACACCGATGTCTGAGCGGCGAGGTGAAACACCACGTCAACATCATCAAGGGGGTTGTTCATAAACCATTCTCCGGCTTCTGTGCCACTCTTGCGGTCAATGATGATTACATCTGCACCGCGTTGCTTTAAATGAGCGGCGAGAGCCTTACCAATAAAGCCCTCGCCACCTGTAATTACTGCTTTCATGTTGTCTGTCGGTTTATCTGTTGTCGCCTGATCCGTGAATGGTGCCTCGCAGTTTGCGAGCATCTATCTTGGCGAGATTGAGTTGTGCTACCTCTTGGAGGTCGTAACCCAAAGCATTAGCAAGAACGGCGGCGTACCATAGCACATCGCCAAGTTCGTAGATTATCTGCTCTTGGGTCAGTCCGTCCTTGAAGTTGCTTTCGTGGTCGCGTATTACCTTCTTGACCTTGTCCGCCACTTCTCCGGCTTCTCCACACATCGCGAGTGTGATGTAAGTCACATCTTCATCAATACCGGGCAGAGCGCTGCCGAGTGCCTTTGCTTGATAGTCAGTCAGTGTCATGTTCGATGTTGTTTTACTTTGGTTATTATCATATCTACTGCCATTATCACAAGACAGATTACGTTGCTTGCGATTAGCGGTAGGTTCTTTGTCATAATCCCGTTGATTGCCCAGCATAGGTTTCCGACAGAAACCAAATACTTGACCATGTTGGGAGATTTAGCCACCATTCCCGACGCACGGAAAATGGTGGCTATCCATCCGATTAGATTTGCGAGCATCATTCTTCTCCGTACTGATATTTAAGAATTAGTTTTGCGTAGTGGATTATCTTCTTGATGTCCTCCGCGCCATTCTTGGCTTTGTGCCGTGTGGCATACTTGATAATGTTGCCCTCCATGAAGCCGAGGTTGTTGGCTTCGATGAACTCTATCGGCTGGATCTTCATGTCGGTGTAGTGTGAACCGCCTACTTGTTCCGGTGCTTCATTCGGTATCATGGGAGTGAAGTTAATAGGGTTCTCTATCGAGTGCTTTATCCCCTTGAAAATATCTATCATGCGAATAGGATGCGATAAGCATTAAGGAATTTCCGATTACGATGCAGTCCACACGGCTTTGCTTCGGGGCAAATGCCACCGCGATAGATGCACTGTGGCACCATGTGGTCGGCAAGGTCAGGGTCAACCTTTGCCACCTCTGTCTTGATTACCCCTACAACCTCTCTCGTTTCATCGCTTGCCTTGGAACAAAGACGCTTGTGTGCCATGTTCATCAGTGCCTCGGCATTGATGATGCACATTAGGTCGGTGGGCGCGTAGCGGTCGTAGTCTTCGGCTAAGTCGCGGATGTCATCAATATCTGGACCGCGATTCCCAATTGTGCCTCTATGCAAAGCATCAATAAGGTTGTCTGCGATGTCGTTGCAAGTCTGGCGGAAGTCCTTCCCTCCTCGGTCGGTACGCTTACTAAGCTGAAACCAACTAACACCTTGTGTCTGCCTTACGAGTTGTGAGGCGACAAACAGAGGGATGTCGGTTAATTCGACGGTGAATAACTGTGTGCGGATCGTAGTGTGTCCGTGCTTGTAGGCTCTGGAAAGCGTCATGTTGCTCTCCTTGCCGGACGTGAAGCTATTAGCCAAGCGGAGAAGGCTCACGTCGGTTAATTTCGTTACTTTTATTTCCATTTGCGTATGTTGGTGATTTTTGCTAATTTTGTATCGGCACAGGTGAGGGAGCGGATGTGGGCCACCACCCTCTTATAAGCCGATTAGTCGGTACTGAAGTGTGCACCGCATAGCCAACCCACATGCTCTATGCAAGGTCGTCTAATGGGCGACCTTTTTCTATTCATGGGTGCGCCACCGATGTATTCTACCATCCTTTGTAACCACGAAAACTGTTAGCTGCTTAGAATTATTCTCTGAATAACTTTTTATGGCTTCTCGAATTGTGGCTTTGGTGTGTCCGCCGTATTTCATGTAGACTACAGCTGCGGTGGCCGAAGGTTTTACCTTTGCGTGGTTGAGGCAATTTGAAAAGTTATTTACTGAGTCACCTCGTGGGGTGGATTGTTCAAAAACGGTTGAGAAGATTGTCCCATCGGGAGTTCTGACAGAACCTGCTTCATCTTTCAGTTTTACGATATAGCCTTTATCTGCCAAATGTCGTGCGGCTTCTATTTCCTCATCCTTATGCTTTGCCTTACTTTTTTCGATGAGATAGTACCCACCTCCTTTAGTACTAAAGTATCCTTTTGAATACTCTCCATTCTGCATAAGCCTGTGAAATTCTGATTGGCGGGCATTGTATGTCGCACTTCCTCCTTTAAGGGTTCTGCTTCCGCCTGATAACTTAACCATTTTTGTTCTTTTTTGCGGTCATGAAGTCATACAAATACACCAAAGAGTGCTTTGCGCAGAACTCTTGTATTTCCTTTCCTCCCCCATAGACGATGAAGTTAGGTATCTTTTTGCCTGATATGGCCTGAGCGATTGTTAGTTCTTCAGCAAGACGATCAACGAAGCCACGTGTGCCACGAGTCGCAAAAGCGTTATATCCAGCAGGTACACCCATTAGGTTATAATCATCGAACTTTCCGCTTATATTGAGGTCAACGTAAACCAAAAGTCCACATTCTTGTAGGTACCTGGCAATCCAACGCTTTTTATATATCAGTTGAAGTCCGTAGGCCAGAGGAGTTGTGTCGAATAGAGAAAAATTTGGCTCTACTATCGCGGTCGCATTGCCAGTAAGCAACTTTGCAGGATTTTTCCATACATTTTCAAAACGATAATCATCAACATAAAAATGAATTGTTGATGCCTCTCTCGTTTTTCGTCCCAAACCATACGGCGATAAAGGGAGTTCGAGCATCTCCGGGCTTTCCTTGATGCTCTTTTTCATTGCGTCGTATCGGTAGTCCCGAAAGAACCGGGGATTCTTCGGGAGTCCTTGAAGTTGCCCCTTGTTGAAGTCAAGGAGCGATACTGCTAAAATTGTATTTTCGGTCATTGCTATTTTACTTCATCAAAATTACGTCATCATTAATAGCCATTACGAAACCTACTCATTTTGCCGGGCCTGCTGCTCGATGATGTCTTTGAGCAGTTGTTCGATGTTCTTGCACCCTATGCGTTGGAGATAGGCGAGGACAGAAATCATAACCTCTCCAGCCGCCTCTTCCTTCTCGCTCCACTGACTTAGCGTTTCGCTCTTGAAGTTGGTTGCTTCAAGCAGATCGCGCCATTGTCTTGAAATATCGTAGAGCAGAGTCTGAGCCGACGAGGTAGGGGTAATCTTTCCGCCGGCAAGTGCTAACTCCTCACATCGAACAGCGATTTTGTTCAACGTTATTGCCATTGGTAAAGATTTGGGTTTGTTAATGACTGGTTTGTGTTCTCTCACCCTCCGAGGAGGTGAGCGTGTTGTGTGCTTCATGACGATTACTTGTTGAGGTGGATGCGTCGGCGGTTCTGCTTGCGCACTCGCAGTACAAGCACCACCATGCTGATGAGGAGTACCGCCAGCGTGAGCGCTGCCATAATCCACAGAGGTGATGTCACCCACCACCAAGACCACGTGATTACCTTACACAATTTGAGCGTAAGGAAGATGAGGAACACGACCACGGGCAGACTTATGCCGATAGCCGTCTGAGTCGATTCTTTCATTGCTTTATTTTTTTAAATTGGTTTATCATTTCTTCTTCAAATCCATCTCTTATGGTTTCATGAATTGTGTCATGTAATACTTTAAGAGGAGTTCCTGTAGGTCCCTTGATAACTGAGAAATTAAAGTAAGCGTTAGGTGGAGATAACTCATACAAAGGAGAAGAACCTTCTATTAAAAAACCAAACCCAAACCTTACACTTAGCCATTCAATAGCTACATTGTAATTTGGGTTCGGATGTCCATCATAGCCTAATTCATATAGTCGCTTATTTATGTAGGCATCAACATTATGCGCTTCGCCTACAGCCCTATAGTTATAATATTCCATATTTGAAACTAAGGGCGCGATGTCTGTTAACGTCGCGCCCTCATTATGAGTATTAGGATTGGTTATTTTTTATCTTTCAGTTGCTCGCACACTGCCACTCGCTTGCCTGACTGAATGAGTTTAGGCAGGTAGTCTTTGAGTGCGTTATGAGGGAAGCCACATAACGATGCTTCAACTCCGTCGCGGTGGGTTTTGGTGAGGGTTAACCCAAGAACCTTTGAAGCCACCTCTGCATCTTCCTTGTAGAGTTCGTAGAAGTCGCCTACTCTGAACAACAGGATAGCGTCCTTATGCTCTGCCTTCATCTTGGCATACTCGGCAAGGTAGTTGGGTGTGGAGGTTGGCTCCGTTAACTTGTTGCCCTCGGTGTCGTAGCCGAGTGCTTTCAGTTCCTTCTCCAATTTGGCGAGTTTGCTGTGATGCGCTTTCTCGGCTTTTGCCTTGGCATCGTTGTAGGCTTCCGGACACCACTGCACACCGATGTCATCAAGGAATGGAGTTGCCGCGTGGCACAAGCCTTCAGTACGACACATTTCAGCGGCAATATACTCGCGTTCGGTCTGATCGAGTAACTCCGGGTGTTCAATAAACTTCTCAACTATTACTCGCAGAGGAGGATAAACCGATTCGAATAGACCGACTTTCTTCAGTATCTCACTGCTGTAATGAATTTTGCTTGCCAACGAAAGGGCACGCTCCTGGACGGTGAGTGGACCGGTTGGTTTGGTTGCCGCATTCAGCGAAGCAACACACTTTTTGCTAATTGCGAAGTCGCCACCATTGACCTCTCCCTTGTACTGGCTTAGAAGTTTATCGACATCGGAAGGCAGACCGCTTACGGTAGGCTCTTGCATACCTTTGGGATACCAGAACTCCGGCTTGAACATCACTTGGCTGTAACGTGCAATCATGAACACCTGATGCACTTCGCCATTTTTGAGGAACTCTTGGGTGCGCTCATCGTCTGCATTATACCAACACTTGGCTTTGAAGATGTTTTGGGCGTTCTGAACCGCATAGCCACGCTCCTTGATGCGAGCCATCAGTTTGTCGTAAACCTCTTTCTGCTCGCCTGAATGTGAAATGTTGTCCGTGCAGACAGCCATTTTCCCTTGCTCAATTTCCTCTCCTTCGCGGAGGAGGTAATCGGCATGCTTGTCAAGTTCCGACACGATGAAGGCGATGGTTTTCTCGTGAAATTTGTTGCGGTCGGTGCATCGGCCAGCGTCATCAGTTTTCATCTCGTGAAACAGACATCCGTGGTTGGCAGTGTTGAGGGGACAATCAGCACACTTGCGGTTACAACCACCGGCAAAGTCGGCTCTATTACACTCGTGCCATACGGAGTGACCAAGAGTCATGAACATCGAGTGTACGAAACTCTCGGCAGTCGCTTTGGTGTAGCGGTCGTTGTAACTCTCGTAGTAACGGCGTTGCTTGTCATCGTCGAGCTTGGCGATTATCATCGCCGCCACGATAGGCATCTTGCCGTCCTTGATTGCAAGCCTAAGCTCCGGGATGAGGTTGTTGAGTTTGCATCTGTCCTGAACGAAGCGGATAGACTTGCCGAAGCGAGCGGCTATCTCCTCTGGACTGTCGCCCTTTTTCATGAGCTGACCGAAAGCAAAGGCTTCCTCCATCGGGTCAACATCCTTGCGTTGCAGGTTCTCGGTGATCATCGCGTCAAAGGCTTCCTCATCGGTCATCTCTCGCACTATGGCGGAGATGTGGGTAAATTGGTCAAGGTCGGCCCATTGCTCCGAGAGCATCTTGGTGGCACGATAGCGACGCTCACCGCAGACAATCTCGTACTTGGTCGGATAGTCGGCAGGTTGCTTCTCTGCCATAGGGTGGCGATGAGGGCGGACGGTTATCGGTTGCAGTAGTCCCTGCTTTTCGATGTTGTCGGCCAACTCTTTCAGTGCGTCCTCGTCAAAGGTTTTGCGAGGGTTCATCGGTGACGGATACACCAATGACAAGGGGATTTGTTGTATCTCCATATCAACTGATTTTATTGGTTTGACTTGTAATGTTTTACATCAGTAAAGTTAGTCATTTTTAGCGAGATTTGAAAGAATAAAGGTCACCATTTTTACACCATTTTACGTCAATGATGCCAAAGAACTTACGATTGGCGCACTCTTGAAACACCTCCCAATCTTCGGACTTTATCTCTGCCGGCGACCATCCATTCAGCGTGGTGTAGTGCGGAATGTTGAAACGCTGCCTTATGGCTTCAATGGCTTTCTTGTCGTTGGTAATCCACTTGACAACGACCTTTCGAGGCTCGGTTATCTCCATGACTCTCCTGACATCTCTACGAAGTTGAACATCTCTATGCAACGGTCGTAAATATGGTCGCCGTAGACGGTGCAAATTTGTTCGGGCGATAGATTGCTTGTCACGTGGGTGAAATCGCCGTGACGGAGGTCGTAACGGCGTTGTATGATGTATTGAAACACGTTCTCCATGTTGCCGAAATAGCCCGTGGGGATACATTCGCGCCCAACCTCGTCAAATGCTTGTCTGCAATGGCGGATGTATTCTTCAATTCCGGGGTAGCCGTCCTTGGCAAATGCCCCTGCCACAAAACTGGCATTGGTGATGCGGAAGCTATACGGCCAGGACTCTTTTCGCAACTGCCGTGGATAGTCATACTCGCGGTAGTGTGAAGCCGGGCGTACATGGTTGGCATATACCCTCACGATTTCAAGCATCGTGGATTTGCCTGTACCGATGTCGCCCCATAGCCACAGCCCTTTGTTGGGGTCATACTTGCCGTCGAGCATCAGACACCACCGAACGAGGTCGTTGAGCAACGGCTTCATGCTTTCGGTGATTTGGAATGTCGGGCAAACATACCGGCAGGCTTTCAAGAAATCAAGTTTCTCCTCCTTTGTCACGTCTCTTGAGTCCGCAACTTGGCGTGACCTTTCCGCGAATTGGGATGCCACCGCTTGGAGCGTTCGTCCGACTTGTGTTGGTTGGTGAGATTTGCTCATTGTGTGTTGATGTTGGTTTATTGGTTTGACTTTTCTTTTCGGCTTCTTCTCGGTAGAAGATCCAATTGTTGGCTGCACTCTCCCAATTAGCCAAAGGACGACCGGACTTCCGGTTTATCCATCCGTCAGCGTTGAAGGTGTCAAAGAACAGCCGAGCCGAGGCATGCCAATCTTTAAGCCTTGTTGGTGCATCTACTCGCTGAAAGTATTCAAGCACTTCATCGAGGTCGGGAATGTGCGGTGGCTCCTTTGGTGTTTTTTCTTTCTTCCGCTTTGGCTGTTTCAAATCAGTTTCACTAAATAGAACCGCTTCGGGCGCGTCAACAACAACGTTATTGTTGTTTTTATTTTCTATTTCTATTTTAGTTTTATTATATGCGGAAGGTTTTGCGGTATGTTTTGCGGAAGGTTTTACCTCCCTTTTTGCGGAAGGTTTTGCGGTAATTTTTGCGGTATTTTTTACCTCCAAAAAATCACCCCAATCAAAAATCCACTCTCCTTCATCATTCAAAACAGGCAAACAATACCACGGCTTACTCTCCCTTCTGCTACCTTTTCTGAACTCTATCAAACCTCGCTCAGCGAGCTTGTCTCTCATAGCACGAAACGTCTTTTCATTCATCGCCATAAGCACGACTGCCCGCGAGTTGGAGAGGGAGAACGGATTTTGCCATCCTAACTGGTTGCACACTTCCACAAATCGGAAGTAAGCGCAAGCCTCTGAGGGAAGAAAATCCTTCATCTCAACCTCCTGCCAAAAGCGTCTGATTAAAGAAAGGTAATTCATCTATATAAAGGGTATTTGTTGAGTGCTTCTGTAATGTACTTTTGATTGCTGACTTGCAGATAACGGCAGACGGCGGTAATGAACTCTATCAGTCCGTGACACACTACATAGGTGCTGCCGTTGTTTTCTACGAGCGTCTGCCACTCTTTTTGTGATTGTGATTGGGTGCCGGCGGAACTGCCTTTGCGCTTCGGGACTTTCATCTCTATGCAGAGGCTTGACTTGCCACCGGACGGATAGAGGAGGATGAGGTCTGCAACCCCTCTCATCTGACCCTCATAAACCATGGTGGCTCCGGCTCTGCCACCTCGGTAGCCACCATTCGGCACTGCGAACAGCAGACCGGCTACCTTGGGGAAGGTCTGGCGAAACCAAGACACGCAGAAGTGTTGTAGTTTCGACTCGCTGTAACCGCTTTCTAATTCAAGTATTTCTTTTTCTGTCATTGTCAAGGTGGTTTTGAGTATCGCACTCGTTCAGTAGTTTTACTATTGTTTTGCATCTCTGTTTATTCGGGGTGTTGTCTTCAAAGTTTGCTATGCTATCCCAATCGGGGCCAAAGAGCTTGCCGTCAACCGTCCATTTAAGGATATGTATCCGACCATTGGCTGACCGCTGTCTGAAACGCTTCTTCATAAGCGGTCTTGGAATAGGTTCATCGTGATGTTGACAATATCCTCCTCAATTTGGGTGGTAGTGCCTGTGACCTCGTTGGCGATGTTCTTCTTTTGCTGAATGACATCGTACATATATCGGTCAATGGTTTTATCTCCGAGGAAGTAATAGCAGTTGACTGCGTTCTTCTGACCATTGCGGTGCGCTCGGTCCTCTGCTTGCTCGCAATCTGAATACGTCCATGGGAACTCGATGAAGCCAACTCGACTTGCGGCCGTCAGTGTCAGACCCGTACCACCCGACTTGTAGTTCAAGATGATCAACTTGCATTCGGGGTCGTTCTGAAAGCGGTCTACCGCATTTTGCTTCTGCGCTATGTTGTCGCTTCCGGTCACTGTCACCGCGTGGGGAAACTCTTTTTTGAGGGCTTCTACAACGTCTTTCAAGTAGGCAAAGAGGATTAGTTTCTCGCCACCGTCTATCACGTCATGAACGAACTCGGACACGGCTTGTATCTTACCCTTGGCGGCTATCTGCTTCAAGATACCCATCTTCACCATTACCTGACCTCGCATTGCTCGTGCAACCTTGTCGTCATTGGCGTTCTTGTATTGGCGGAGATATTTGATAACGTCCCTCTCTGCATCTTCATATTCCTTGCGATTGGTGATGTCGCAGGTGATATACTGACGCATCTTGTCGGGGAGTTGGGTTAATACCTTTGCCTTCTCACGTCGGAAGAAGCAGGTAACAGACAGTCGGTAATTCAACTCTCTAAGGTTGGAAGATTGCTTTGGTCCGTCGCAGTAACGAGCGGTAAAGGTTTTATACCCTCCGAAGTCATCGAGCCTATTGAGTATCTTTAACTGCTGAATAAGGTCGGTGTTGTTGTTGACAACTGGCGTACCGGTCAACGCGAACACCCAACGCTTGCCCTTACAGATACCTTCAACGAATTTACTCTGCTGTGTCTTGCTCGACTTGCATTTGTGACTCTCGTCTATAATAATGGACTTGAACAACTTGATACGCTCGTCGAACTTGATACTGCGGAGCGTCATGCGCTGTCCGCTCTTGACTTCCTCAACGAAGAACTTTTTAAGGCTTTCGTAGTTGGTGATGAATACCGAACAGGCACTCTCGCCATCCGGTGTCTTTAACTCGACGAACCGATGCCAATCATACTTGTTTCGGTCGTCGAGGATTACGGAGTTAAGTCCGGCAAACTTTTTAAACTCTCGTTGCCAATTGACTTTGAGAGCCGCAGGACAGATAACCAGACATGGTAAAGACTCACCGAATACTTGTGCTTCCTTGTGTGCCTTGACCACCGAGCATATCGCTTGTAGTGTTTTGCCAAGACCGGGCTGGTCGCCGAAGATGCAACGCTGATGTTCCAGGGCGTAGCGAACACCCTCCAACTGGTATTGATATGGATTGAGCAACATATAATGCTCACCGCTGAACTCTTTCAACGGTGGTATCTCATATACCGCGTCGTGGGTTTCGCTATTCCTTGAAATGTAAGAGCAGAACTTATGAGCTACTGCCCATTGTGCAATCCTCTCTACATACCACCGAGCATCTCGACCTTCGGGATAACATATGCTTTCCTTTCTAACAACCCATACGCGGTCACTGCCGTCCCATTTTGGAGCGCTTGGTATGCGTTTGATATGTGTTATAATATTGGGATTGTACTCAAAGGAGAGGCGGAATGACGAAGGTGTTTCGGTAATATATAGAGGTTTCATTTATGCTACAAATTCTTCAGCAGGAGCTTCAATTGGTTCTACACTGTCTGTCGGGGTTGGTTCTGATGAAAAGGGATCCTCACCACCTTCAAAGTCGAGGGTCTGTTGGACTACTTCCCATTTGCGCTCTTGGATGTACAGTTTGACCTCGTAGAAGAAGTTCTGAACGGCGATGTCGAAGTCGTCAAGGTGTTCCCATGTAAAGGAGTCGTTGTCGAGTTCAACGCAAGGCGAGTTGAGGTTGAGGACACGAGAGGTAAGCAGTGTGCGTTTGCCCGTCATGGTGATTGATGGGTTGGTGTCATCACTGCCGGCTGATACGCCTGTAACCTCCAACTTGCGGAGCAGTTCAACTGTTTCGGTGCCTTCAAGGTCGTCCCAATCAATGCGGTCCGCTTCTTTCTGCTCGGTCAAATCCGCGAAGTAAGGAACAAGTCTGGCAATTGCCACGCGGAGGTCGTGGTGACATTTGTTCTTGCCTTTCAACGTCACGTCATTGCCGTCTGCATCGGTGTAGGATGCCTCTACACAGCCATTCTTGGCGACCTTGGCTTTTTTGATTTTGATGTCTTTATTTTCTTCCATCTGTTATTAAATTAAAAGCCTGACAACCAACGTGGCTGTCAGGCGTGTTATCTGATGCGATAGTGAGATACGAAATCGGTGTAGTTCTTGTCTTCGGGGAGTGGGAGCGTTATCCCAAACTCAACGGCTGCATCAGCCTTGACCTTTTCAAGATAGTTTGTCATCTGTAAGGTGTTGAGGTCGGTGGTACTGCCTACTACTGTCACCCAACGTCGGCCGATTGCTATCTGCCGTGCCAGGAACTTCGCCTTGTAGTAGTCGTGGAAGTCATCCTTAGGCTGTCCCGTAACTTCCTCCATGCACTTGTACCACATCCACATTAATGAGTTTTGCGATACTGTGCGAGGTTGGGTCTTACGTACGATCTTCACCGTGTACTCTCCGTTACGGAGAAGTGAACACATAAGGTCGAACGACTTATCCATCTTCACTTCTCCGTTGACTTTACTAAGGTTGGCTTCCATTATCTCGGAAAGGGAAGGTCAGCGACACCGGGCTGATTGGTTTGCTGACCATAGGGGTTCTGCGGATATGAGGGTGCAGGCGCGTAGCCTTGTCCGTAACCTTGCTGTTGAGGATAGGAAGGCTGTTGAGGATAAACGCCGGGCATTGGTGCCGCTTGCGGATAACTCGGCTGTTGGTAGGCTGGTGCCTGAGGTTGTGCGTAACCGCCTTGCTGTTGGGGTTGGTAAGGTGTTACGCTTGCGCCCTTGATGGTGTTGAAGATGCGTCCGTTGTACTCACGGCCATTTACATAGGCTTCAACAGTCACTTTCTGACCGGGGGCGTAGTTGTCAAGGATGTTCATGCTTTCACCGGTGAACTCGATAAGCACGAAGTTGGAATGAACTTCGCCGTTGCGCTCCCAAGAGTCGTTAAGAACTAACTCTCGCTTTGCAAACTTTTCTGATACCTGTATCACCGGAGAGATTGAGTGAATGAGGGATGTTGCGGTTAATTTAATCATCTGATTTAGATTTTAGGGTGAACCCACCCTTGGTTGTTTTGCTTACTGTGTATTGTTTGTAAAGGTCGGGGTGGTCTTTCTTGAACCTCGTTGTGTCAAAGGTGGTACGTTCGCTATCCTTGGCAATGGTGGCCGAGAATGAACCGAAGTCATACTTGGCGATGTTGTGTCGCTCCATTGCCAATCTCAACCCCTTCTTCACGTTCTCCATCTTTTCTTTCAACTCCTTTTCGGTTTTGATGAGCTGGGCCACATAGTCGATAAGGTCTTGCGGTGCTATCTGAACCTCTTGCTTTACTTCGACAGGTAACGGGTCATTGCTGATACCGAACACCGATGGGTCAGGGTGGAAGTATATCGGTCCGTTGTCGGTAAACACATACTCGGTTTTGAGCAGTTCTTTAACCAACTCTGACGGCTTTCGCTGAATAATCCAAAAGGCGGCTTCATCTTTGCGGAGCCAGTTGCAAGCAAGACCCTCAACTCTCAGCGTGGGGTTCTCGGCTTCGAACAACTCTGCATAGATTGATAACTGCCACGACAGATACTCTTTGAGTGCGTCTTCGCCGGATGCAAAGTAGTTGGGATTGAAGTAACCGCAGGTCGGATAAAGACCGATGTTGTTGGTCTTGGTATCGACAAGCCAAATGCCGTTGGTTGCTTTGCGCTGCCATACGTTGTCAATCTGACTTGCATACTTGGTGTTGTCGGAAACGGTCAACTCGTTTGCAATCGGAGTGAAGCCGTTGAGGTGGCGAGCGTAGTTGTCAAGTTCGGCGCTCACGTCCCACGTTTCTTCCTTATACTGAATGTTGCCACGTTCACGGCAACCATAGCGAGTATTTACGGTTTGGATTGTCTGCTTAACGCCTATCTCATCGTATGTCTGAATGGCGTGATGAACGGCAGTGCCACGGCTTCCGGCTCTCGGTATCACAAAGTCTTTTGTGTACTCACTCGCTTCGGGATATACACCCAATCCGAGGATTGAGTGTATAAGACCCGTGATGCCGAGCAATCTCTGTTCTCCGAGGTAGTAGCTGTGGCTGTCTTCGTTGAATGTTACAGGGGATTGTTTCAGTAGTATCACTTCGATGCGGTGTTAAGTTGTTGACGCTTGGCGCAGGCTGCTTTGTAGAACTCGGTGGTGTTTTTGGCGATGGCAGGAATACTTGTTGACCACTTGCTCCAAACATTTGTGAACTCGGTGTCGTTGGTCACAGCGTTCATCTCCGAGAGTGCGGCTTGAAGCTGTTCGCCGGTGTAAGCAATTTGACTGACGGCTTGTGTTTGTGTGTGTGTCTGACCCATACCGCCGGATTTCTTATCTGTATCGGTGGCGGAGTTGCCGTCGTCGTCGCTGTCTGCGGCGATGCCGAGAATGGCACAGATGGCGTAACGCTTGGTGTAGGTGATTGCACTGCCTCGGTCCTGCTGGCTCTTGTACTGACCAATGGGGCAGACACTCTTGAACCACTGACCGCTCTTGTGTGAGAGGAGGGTGATGAGGTCGCCGCCAACAATGATTTGTGTAACACTCAGTCCGTTCTTTGCGAGAATAGGTTGTGCCGCTTTGAGTACTCCGCAGAGGTCAACGTAGCGACTTTTGAAGTAAGGGTTCTCTTTGTTGAGCGTGGGTTGCTCAACCTCGCCTTGAAAGGCGGAAAGGGCGGCGGTAATCTCGTTGATTTCCGCGCTCATGAAGTTGGTAACATTTGTTTCTTCCATAGTTGGAGTTTTATTTATTGGTTTGACTTTTAGTTTATTACACTGTAAAGTTAGCCATTATTTACAAGGTGAGAAAACAGAAACTTCACCATTTTAGCACCTTAACATTTACTGACATTTGCCACCTCCATTTGTTCTCTACGCGCTTCTGCATAAAGTATTTGAGATGTTATGAGGAGGTTGTCTATTGTAATGTCAACCTGCTTTGGAAAACGCTCGTGCAATCCGAAGCGAAGCAGGGTTTTCAACGCTGCCGTATATATCCACAACTGATTGAGGATTGACTTCTCCACTGTCATAGCTTGATACCTAAGCGAGGTGCGTAAAAGTCAAAATTCCGTCGCTCTATATCGGCATCTTCGAGATACCAATGCGCTGTTTCCTTCCACTCGTTGTAGCACTCTTTGCACCACCACTGATTGAGGACTGCGATGTAATAGCCACTGCTTGGGGTCTGGGCGCATCGGTCACAAAGACCGTGACTGCCACAAGCAACATACAACTCTCTTGCGGCACACTCAATTACGAGGAACTTGCCGCATTCTACTTGTTTCGCCATTGTTGTTCTGATTGGTTTGTGGGTTAGGGTTTAACACCGAGAGGGATACTACCAATTTAATGCCAGGCGTGAATACCAGTCGGCTCATTTGCCCTCCCTCTTGATGTGGGTTACTGCTTCTTCAAGCACCTTCAAGAACGACTCTGCATTGTTCGCGTGGATGAAGATGCGTTGACGCTTCTGCTTCTTTATTCCGTCGGGAAGTGACTTCTCGACCGGAATTTCAGTCAGTGTCAGGTACTCCTGACCTTTGGTGTCGGAGTTCACGTCTATGTAATAGACACGAGTGCCGGCGCTGATGCGCTTAGAGAATATCGGATTTACCATTTTGATGATGTGTATTGATGATGTGTGGAAACGGACACCAACGAGGTGTCTTGGCTCTACCACAAACGAAGTGCGAAATTCTCGGTGTCTGTGCGATTGATTTACGGCGTAGGATGCACAGCTTTTCCTAATGGGCTTCGTTACCGTCCGGCCAAACTGCGTTATCGGACTGATTTCGTTTCCAAGATAGCCGAGTTTGCCCGCTCGGCTGTCGGGGGGTTATAAGAAGATGATGCGCTGACCCTCACGGGCTATGGATGCACATCGAAATTTTTGTAATTTGCTACAAAACCCTCACGGGCTATCTATGTGGTTATTCCTTATTTCTCATATTGCGACAGTGCCTAAGCACCTGAGCGGCGTTGCACTTCCATTTGGAGTTTTGTGCGTTGCAACCCTTGTCTGCGTCTATCTTACCGTCAGCAATCAACTTTTCAAGTTTCTTGGGACCGCCAACGATGCTCGCGGCTACATCTTTGCAGAATGTCAGCCGCTCCATTACTCGGTAGATATTCTCTAACTGAATTTCTGCCGGATCTACTGAAGTGACTAAACATCGTGCCATAGCTATGCCGTTCGGGTTACAAATACACAGCCCTCTTTGAAGTCTGTTCGGGTTTTCCAACTCTTACCCTTCTTGCGGTCGTTTGCGAGTGCGGAACTGGGCAATGAACGGAGGGAATTATTGTTATAGTCGTCAAAGGGAAAGCGAACTGTTTCGCCTACTTTCATCTTGCGAAATTCGACGGTCGCGTCGTCTGTCGCGGTTCGTATTCTTTTATTCATTTCGGTAAAATTTAATTGGGAATGGTGGCAGGCGACGACCCTGCATTAACCGCTATCGCTTTAAAGCTACACCATTCGCAGATTATCACTAACTTTGTAGCGCCAACTAAAAATCAATGATAATACGATGAATCAATTTTATAAGCATTGTGATGCGTTGTTGCGCGTCCTGCCTAAGGAGATAATAATGGAGCAATCAAAAGTAGCCTCCTACCTCGGCGTATCAGACAAGTATGCAAGTAGTGTTATTGAGCAATTGCGCAATGACAAACTCGCTGATGGTCTTGGCTTCGGACCTGTATCACGAAATCACAGAACTTCAAGTTACCCTAACTTCTACAAGGATAAAATCAAGGAACTGAAAGCCGACAAACGCACCAAAGTATATGCTCTATGGGGCTTTTGGCTTGGTGTTATAGGAATGTTGCTACAACTCGTACAACTGATAATATGAGGGACGACAGAGATAGAAGCAGTGCCAAAATAGCAATACTGCGATTGCGACTGTAAAGCCTTTTTACCACCTCGTGATATTTGAAGTTAATTGAACCCAACTCTGTCAAATGGTTGAGGATTTCGGTTCGCAAATCTTCTTCCGGCGGACACTTAGACAATGCCCTTGCGGCCTTGTCGGTAAACCAGATACTTCCGTCATCGTAGGTTTTGATAAAAGAGCCTTCTCGTAAGAACTCGATAATGTCTTGTTCCGTGCGTTGTTTGTTATATTCCATAACTGTGAAATTTAGAATTGGGAACGGTGGTCGGACTTGAACCGACAACCTCGTCCTTGGTAGGACGGCTCTAACCAATTGAGCTACACCGCTCGGTATATATGAGGAAACCTATGTGGTCTAATCATTCGTTATTACCGGTCCATTTGCCACGAGTGGACACGCCTCATCTCGCCCTCAACCATTTTTCGGCATAAGCATTGAGGGTTCTTTCTTATCGTAGCACTGCCCATTTAATGTGGCTTTTCAGTGGTTCTCACTTACTCGCCTGCATCTTTCGCAGTTACTACTCATCGTTACATCTGCATCGTCCGCAAGGCTCGATCGGTATGTAACGGAATATTCAATATGTCAAGGTACTCTTCTTTGGTGGTGGGAAAGACAGGAGTCGAACCTGCGATGTGGTGTAACCCAAATCAGACACTGGTCGGTCTGATAGCCTCGTCCACTTGGCCGTACTTTCCCTCGGCTTTCGCCGTGATGGTGGTTTGACTTAGGAGGGGAAGATAGACTGTATCAGAACTGAGATTGCTTCAACTTGCTGTTTTACTCGGTCGTTCTTGCGACTCTCACCAAGCCAGTAGTTCTTGTAGTTCTCGGTCTGCTGCTTCTCTGCTTCGACAGCGTTTCTAAGGTCGTTGCAAGTGTTGCAGTAGTCTGCTATCACGTTGTTGTGCTTCTCGGCGGTAAGCTCTTGCTCGCGGAGCAGTTTATCGATGATGTCGCGGAGTGTGTGAGCGGAGGTGAAGGGGTTGTAGATTGCGTCCATGTCAACCGAATTGACGGTGGGAACGACTTCGATGTGGAAGTCAAGACCTTCGTCGTCGATGAAGCATCCGGTGGCGTTGATGTCGTCCATTGACGCGGTGAGGGTGATTGCGAGTTCAGCAGAGTGGAAGGTGTATACACCGCTTTTGGTAGCGAGGAGGTACGCACCAAGGCTGTTGAACGATTCGGCGTTGAGAGCCTTGTAAATTCTTACTTCTTTCTTTTCCATGTTAATTGGAGTTTTATTGGTTTGACTTTTAGTCCCATTCTTCTTCATCGTCGGGGAGAGGGAACTTGGAAATGGGTATTTTGTTGACGAACTTGGACGACAGTCCGAAGTTTGCGACTGCGATAACGAGGAGGGGAATTGACTCTGCGCATATCAGAGTGAAGCTGAGAGATAGTGCCCACCACATGAAGATTGCGCGTTCCTTGCGGTTGAGGAGTTGTCCGCCGGAGAACTCTTTGAGGTAATATTTCAGATTTGCCATTGCTATTTAGATTTTAAGGTTATTAGTCTTCGATTGCTTCAAAGGTTTCGGTGGTCACATACCACTCGTATTTGCACTCTTTCAGTTGTACGTCGCTCAGAGAGCAGCAGTTCTTGGTAGCGTAGAAGAACAGTGCAGGTGTGCCGTCTTCAAGTGCGCCGAAACTGCGGTCACGCTTTTTGAAGCCGAGTTTCTTAATCTCGTCCCAAGAAGCGAGAAGTGCAGGACGATGACCGCCCCAAATGGGAGCGTTGATTTCAGTTCCTTTGATATTGATATTCGATGTAGCCATTGCTATTTAGATTTTGTTGTTTTCGCTTGATATTGTCCTCAAAAATCACTACTTTTGCAGTGGTTATAAGAAGATGATGCAAAGTTAATACGAATTGGTATTATATGCAATACGAATACGTATTATTTTGCCGTGATTTAAGTTTAATTAACATTTGGCTCAATGATAACACGTATTCAACAGCTAATTAACTTTTACGGCTTGTCCACACGCGGTTTCGCAATCAAGTGTGGTATGAACCAGCCTACACTTGACCGTATGCTCAAAGGTATCAATGCTTTAAATCTAAATTGTGTGTCTTCAATTTTGGTTTGTTGCCCCGAAGTTTCGGCCGAATGGCTTCTCCGTGGGGAGGGTGAAATGCTGAAACAGGACACATCGTCAAAGGAATTGGAGAGAATCAACAAACTTACCAATGTGGCAGAGTCGCTCCAGGACGTGATTGATGCCAAGAACAGCGTAATATCTGACCTTCAAGAGCGCATCAAGCAACTCGAAGCACAACTTCAAGCAAAGTAATCATGGGATGGCTATCTTCGATAATTAGACGAGAAGAAAAGGATATGACTGCTGAAATAGTGGCTATGTCAGAGGTTATCGTGCAGCTAAAAAAAGAAAATGCTGATCTCAAAGAGCAGTATAAATCTTTATTTAAGCGCATCGAAGAAAAACGAACAGATGTAGAGGTTTCTATGGTACACCTGAACTACTACATCCGAACACATTGTATCCCTTACGAAATTCAAAACGACGGAGAGTATTGCAAACTAATAAACTTAGAAGATGAGGTCACAATCTCGTTTAACAGAGAGTTCGATACATCGAAAGGTGCATATAATTGGGTTAATGAAGGCGAGGCTTTAATTACCCTCAAAATTGATAGTTTTAATCTCAAATTATATAATCCTACGCTTGTTGTTGCACCAGCAACTGGAATCGTTGAATATTCACGGAGCAAGGCTATACGACATGGAGAAGAGATATGTCGTATAAAAATAATTCCTATTGAGCAGAAGCAATCTACAATCGAAGCATTAGAATATGCCGAAATAAAAGCCGAGGTTCTGAAAAAAGAGCGTAAAAAGCGTATTCAGAGAGAAACGTTAGATGAGTTAATTGCCGAAGGGGCAGTCTTCAATATATACTCAACGCCTGAAGGTAACAGAATGACAATTCCTTCAGATGTCGCTAACGCTGTCTGGAACAGAGATGGAGGAAAGTGTTGTTGTTGCGGTTCTAAATCTGAATTAGAATTTGACCATATCATCCCTATATCAAAAGGCGGAGGTACAACATTCCGAAATCTACAACTTCTATGTAAAGCGTGTAATCTCAAAAAATCAGACAATATATGAAAGTCAAACATTATATAGCACTTCTTCTGTTGGTTGTTCTATCATCATGCGGAAATGAAGATGAACCTAAAATAAAAGACGAAAAGTCAAATTGGACAGTCGTATATACAGAGCAACTCTGGAGTGATCCGAGTTGGATTAATTATCAGAATAATTCAACTGAATGTTCTGAATGGAAGGCTACGCATAAAAATTTTCAGATTAAACACTCAAAAGATAATATCATTTGCCAAGAGGCATGGACTTGGGAGGTAAGTTACACAAATAAAACTGAACAAGAAGTCATAGGCGAGATAAAGACTTTTGTGAACTTCACAACGGTCAACTCTGACACGAGCAACTCAAAAGATAGCAGCGTGCGTTACGGCTCTGATAAATTTGAAGCCACACTGATTAATGCTGACAAAAGCAGATATGCTGTATATCGAAACAAAAGTAGTCTATACAAAAACAAAACATCGTCATTCAGATATGACATCACGTATGGAGAATTGAGGGTGATTTCTAATGGGACGCATTTGCCAGAGCCATTAATGTTGGAAGATTGGTCGAACTATCATCAGTTAACGAATTGTACTGAAACGAACAGTTACAGAAGCAGAATATGGCACGAGGAGGTAAATGAACTATCGCTTGATTTCATAAAAACAAAAGTTGAACCTTTTGTAAGTTGGTCAATCGGCAATCCAGAACTACCTTCATACCACCTCTTAACAGTTCGTATTCATGACTATAAAGAGGATATAACCGTAACATATAAATCAACCCCAAATGGAATGAATTAATCAATAACATTTCCGAATTATTGTCGGCTCGGAATTAAAACCTATTGTGAGTGCATTATTCTCAGCCAATTACGAGGAAATATGGCGAATTTTTATTATCTTTGCACTATCTATCACAACCTAGTCAGCCTTGCCTGCGAATAGGTCTGCGTTGTGATTGGGTGAATTTTTATTATCTTTGCACTATCTA
>QLIP01068896.1_pt1 | contig 49008 bp, 42 predicted proteins | sample 1769771 | NCBI WGS metagenome assembly QLIP01 (sample SAMN09428762, study PRJNA476227) | Gut metagenome, whole genome shotgun sequencing project. | isolation source: cecum | host: Rhizomys sinensis | place: China: Jinsha town of Minqing, Fujian Province | collected 2013-09-23 | reverse complement strand
ATCTGCGGCTTAGAATTAACAAGAATTTTTAAACAGCCTCTAATATCATTAACTAACAATTTCTCCGGCTTAAAATCAACAAGATTTTTTAAACACGCTCTTAGTTTCTCGATATATTCAATTGAAATCTTATAATTTTTTTGTAATTTTGCATTAATAAGGAATCGCGACTCTACAAACTATGACAAAAACTAAGGCTAAGCCTTTTCTAAAATGGGCAGGAGGTAAGACACAATTGCTTCCTACCATTGACTCATTCTTGCCCGATACATTCCGAGACAAGAATGACGTGACCTACATTGAGCCATTTGTAGGAGGATGAGGGGCTATGCCGCAATGCTCAGCAACTCTGACTGCAAAGGTCGCAATTCGGAAGATGACTTCTTTGATAAGTTATATGAAGATTCCTTCATCGAGAGAGTGTATGCCAAAAGGTTGGTCAATGCCAACGCGAGCAAACGTGGGTCTTTAACAGAATTATTGATTAGAAACTACGAAAATTATCAGGGCCTATCCTGAAATCCCTTTATACCTAAAACCATGTCAGACAGATTTTCAGACTTCATGAAACCACTTAAAGAAACCCACTTATCGCTCAAAGACTACGTGGATTTCCCAAAAGTCGAAGCCAATGTAAAGGACATTTCCATAAAATTGAACCAGCTAAACTATCTGATCGGACAGGACGATATGACTGATGCCGTAAATCGGCTGTGGGAGGAAAATCCAAAGGCCTTCTCCGTATTGGATGTCCTTATAGCCGTTAGGGCAAAAGATAAAAAGAAAGTTCTGGATGCCTATGGTAATACCCATCTTGTAAGCGATTACTTCTTATCTCCGAAACAGGTGGTTGTATTTCTTAATGAAACAGGCCTGACCGAGGTTTTCCAAAAGAAACAAATCAAGAATCTGGTGGATTATGTATTTGGTGTTGAAGTGGGCCTTGATTCCAATGCCCGCAAGAATCGAGATGGCCACATTATGGAAGGCATTGTTGCCAATATATTGACAGCTAATGGTATACCGTTCGAACAGGAAGTGTGTTATACAGAGTTTCCTGAGATTGTGAAAGCATTAGGTACCGACAACAAACGGTTTGACTTCGTAATCCACACTCCCGAAAAGATTTACCTTATCGAAGCGAACTTTTACACCGGTGGAGACTCCAAACTCAATGAGGTAGCACGTTCATATTCCGAGCTTGCCCCGAAGATAAATGCTGTTCCCGGGTTTGAGTTCGTATGGATTTCAGATGGCATTGGCTGGGAATCTGCACGCAATAAGCTCGAAGAGGCATTTACTCATATTCCCAGTGTGTACAATCTCACAACTATTAACATGTTCATTGAAAAAATCAGAACGTGTCTAAAAAATATATGATCGTACCATACTATAAATCAGATAATAGAGACTTCACTATAGTCCATGGCGACTCTTTTGATGTACTCTCTAAGTTTGATTTTAAGTTTGATATGATATTTTCAGACTCCCATATTTCCTCTCCAATGGAGGCATAAGTTGTCAGGCTGGAAAGGTTGTATGTGTAGACAAAGGTGAATGGGACAAAGGGGGCAATCAAAAGCCATTGGCCCTACTTACCCGCATCATCCTCGCCAGCACAAACAAACACGATTGGATTCTTGACCCCTTTGCGGGGTCTTTCACAACCGGTATCGCTGCCAATTTATGTGGCCGAAAATTTTTAGGCATAGAACAAGAAGCTGAATTTGTTGAACTTGGGAAAGTTCGCAGAGAGGAAATAAATGATAACAATATAATATAATCCAATCCTATCGTAATAAACTCCAAGATTTATCGTACTCGTTGGATACACATACGACTAATGAGCCGCAGAGTGTCTACGGCATTGATTTACCATTTTAATACTCATAAAGTCTATATCTTTAAATATTTAACGATATAAAGTAAATATTGACATGAAAATTTTGTATCTTTGCAAATTGCAAAATTAGACTATGTCAGAAAATCAGAATAAAAATATAAAGCGCACTGTGCTCGACGCCGACGATGTGATGGAGATGGTGCCCCGTCTCAAAGGTCACGAGAAGTTGGTCAACGGCCTGTTGCACTGGCTCGACGTGGATAAGGTGAATGATGTACATTCGCGCGGATTTGACAATCCGGGGCCTCCGTTCGTAAAATTCCTGCTCGACGACTTCAACATCAAACTCCGTATCGACAACGAGCAGGTGCTCGACAACCTGCCCGAAGGTGCATTTATCACCGTGTCCAACCATCCCTTCGGCGCGCTCGACGGCATTGCTCTCATACATCTCATTGCCTCGCGCCGACCCGAGTACAAAGTGATGGTCAACATGATACTCAACCGCATCACGGCCATGCAGCCCAACTTTATAGCCGTGGACCAAAGTGCCAGCGACGACCCCGAGAAGAAGGCCGTGTCGATACGCGGCATAAAGCAAGCCATCATGCAGGTGCGCAAGGGACAGCCCATAGGCTTCTTTCCCGCCGGTGCCATGTCGAAGGTCAACCGCCGCTGGCAGCTCGTGGACCGCGAGTGGCAACCCAACATCATACGCCTCATACAGCAGCTCAAGGTGCCCGTGATACCCATCTACTTCCACGGCACCAACTCATTCCTGTTCAATCTCCTGGGCATCACATTCTGGCAACTGCGCACCCTGCGCCTGCCCTCTGAAGTGTGGCGCAAGTGCAACACCACCATGCACATATCGGTGGGCGAGCCAATCAGCGTAGACGAACAGCTCAAGCATCAGGGCAGCGAGAAGGAATTTGGCGAGTGGCTTAAGGCTCAAACCTACGCAATGCGCTCATGGAAGTAATGCCATACCGCCCGTCGGCCGAGGTGCTCCAGGCCAAGCAACGCTTTGGTATCGTGGGCAATGCTCCGGCGCTCACTGCAGCGGTGGAGCGCACTCTGCGTGTGGCTCCCATCGACCTCTCGGTGCTCGTAACTGGCGAGAGCGGCTCGGGCAAGGAATTTTTTCCTAAAATAATCCACGCATACTCACCCCGCAAGCACGCCAAATACATTGCCGTGAACTGCGGTGCCATACCCGAAGGCACCATCGACTCCGAGCTGTTTGGCCACGAGAAGGGTGCGTTTACCGGAGCTGTCACCTCGCGCAAGGGCTACTTTGAGGAGGCCGACGGCGGCACAATATTTCTCGACGAGGTGGCCGAACTGCCTCTCACCACTCAGGCACGACTTCTGCGCGTGCTCGAATCGGGCGAGTTTATAAAAGTGGGCTCGTCGACCGTGCAGAAGACCAACATACGCGTGGTGGCCGCCACCAATGTCGACATGATGCGCGCCGTGGAGAGCGGAAAGTTTCGCGAAGACCTGTACTATCGCCTGTCGACCGTGCAGATATCCATCCCGCCACTGCGCGACCGAGGCGACGATGCCAACCTGCTGGCACGCAAGTTTGCCGCCGACTTTGCCGAGCGCTGGCGGTTGCCGGCCATCACATTTTCGGCATCGGCCCGCGCGGCCATCGAGCGCTACCGCTGGCCGGGCAATGTGCGTCAGTTGAAGAATGTCGTTGAGCAACTGGCCCTGTTTGAAGCCGGACACGAGGTGGAATCCGACACACTGCGCGGCTACTTGCCCGACGGCGCATTTGTCACATCGCCCGCCATTGTGAGCCGCGCTCACACCTACGAGCAGGAGCGCGAGATGCTCATGAGCCTCATCATGCGCCTGCAGAATCGCATCGACCTGCTCGAAGCGCGCCTCGACAGCAACCCCGCACCTGCCGAAACCACCGCCGTGGCCCCAGTGTCAAAAGTAATGCTGGGCAACAACAACCGCTTCTTTGCCCCCGCGGCCGACGACCTCACCGAAATGGTGCAGGACCTGGGCGACAGCGACAACTTTGTGACCTGCACCTGCAAGCCCGTGCACCCCGACGACGACCACGCCGCTCAATCGATGCAGGACCGCGAGCGCAATGCCATACGCGACGCACTCACTCGTCACAACGGACACCGCAAGGCCGCGGCCGACGAACTCAAAATATCGCAACGCACCCTTTACCGCAAGATTAAGGAATATGGATTGGAATAAACGTCTTATCGCATTGGTGTGCAGCATAGCCATGCTTGCCACTTCGGGCTGTGTGACATACAAGCTCAATGGCTCGTCGATCGACTACACGGTGTATCGCACGGTGCAGGTATCGGAATTTCCGATACGCGCCGCACTGGTGTATCCGCCACTGCAACAGACTTTTGAAAACAGTCTGCTCGACTATATCTCGCGCAACACCCGCCTGCAGACCACCGACCGCAATTCCGACCTGCAGCTCGAAGGCGAGATAACCGGCTACACACTCACACCACAGGCCGTGACCGAAAACGCCTACGCATCCAAGACCCGCCTCACCATAACCGTGCGCGTGAAATATACCGACAACAAAAACGACAAAAACAATATAGACCAGACCTTCTCGGCCTACCGCGACTTCGACGCCACCCTGATGCTCAACGACGTGCAGGACGACCTGTGTCAGCAAATCTCTAAAGAACTCGTAGAACTCATTTTCAACTCAACTCTCGGCAACTGGTAATGACACTCAACGACCTCATACTCAAAGCCAATGCCGGCACTCTCGATACCTCGGGTGCCGACCTCACCGAGCTGCGGCGTCTGGCGCGCGACTATCCGGCATCGCCCATTGCGCCCGCCCTGTTACTGAAATACGCACCCGACCGCCTTGCGCCCGACGAGGCTGCCGAGTACCGTTCGCGCATAGCCCTGACAGGAGGGTGCCAGCGCGAGATAGTGGCCATGATCGACCCCTCGGGCCGCGAGTTTGCAGAGTTCTATCCCCCCGAGCCCACCCGCCGGGCACCCGACACGGCCAGTGCCATCGACACATTTCTCGAGACCTACGGACACGCCTCCACCCCCGAAGAAGATGCCCTGCTCGAGCGCCTGCTCTTCAATCCAGTGCCCGACTACGCCGAGCAACTGGCCCGCGAGACACCGCCCCCAAGCACTCCGGCCGACCACCAGGACCAGCTCATCGACGCTTTCATCCAGACACACGCACCCCGCACAGCTGCCCCGGTTGCGCCGCCCTCGCGCCCGGCCCCGACGCCCGAGCCCAAAAAGGCCGCCGAACCCCGCAATCAGCCCAATTCTTCACTTCTGAGCGAAAGTTTAGCTAAAATTTTCATAAAACAAGGCCGATATGAGCGTGCTTATGAAATTATTAGCAATTTAAGTTTGAATTATCCGGAAAAAAGTATTTACTTTGCAGACCAATTGCGTTTCTTGGAGAAACTGATCATCAATCAGCGCTTTTCCAAGAGCGAATAAACATGTATATTAGACAATCATAAGAGTAATTTTAATAAGACTATGCACGTAGTATTAATTGTATTGACAGTAATCGTAGCTGTACTTCTCATCGGTATCGTACTCATCCAGAAATCCAAGGGCGGCGGTCTGTCGTCGCAGTTTGGCAACGCATCGTCGGTGATGGGCGTGCGTCAGACCAACGACTTCCTTGAAAAGACCACCTGGACCCTTGCCGGCCTCATCGTGGTGCTGTCGGTTGCATCGGCCTACACCCTTCCCAAGGTGAGCCAAGGCACCGCCATCCGCACCCAGACCTCAGCTCCCGCTGCCACCCCCGCCAACCAGTTTGCAACTCCCGCAGCTGCACCTGCCCAGGCCCCCGCAGCCACTCCCGCCGAAGCTCCCGCTCAGGCTCCCGCTCAGGCTCCCGCCGAAAGCAAGTAATAGCCCACGCACCCAAATACCACAATCCCGGAAGCTGCAACAGCTGTCGGGCTTTTGGTGTTTATAGACTATCATTCTGACAAAAAAAGACAATCATGAACAAGAAATACGAAATAATGGCTCCGGTGGGGAGCTACGAGTCGCTGGCGGCTGCTATCGATGCAGGCACGGGCTCGGTGTACTTTGGCGTCGGAGGGCTTAACATGCGCTCCAAGTCGAGCGTGAACTTTACGCTCGACGACCTGCGCAACATTGCCGATATATGCGACCGCGCAGGCGTAAAAAGCTACCTCACGGTCAACACGATAATGTACGACTCCGACCTCGAGCGCATGCGCGAGGTGATCGATGCCGTGGCCGCGAGCGGCATATCGGCCATCATTGCCAGCGACATAGCCGCGATACTCTATGCCCGCAGCCGCGGAGTGGAAGTGCACATCTCCACACAGTGCAACATAACCAACATCGAGGCCGTGCGATTCTATGCTCAGTGGGCCGACGTGGTGGTGCTGGCGCGAGAACTGAACCTGGACCAGGTGGCTGCCATTCACCGCGCCATCATCGACGAAGACATCCGCGGCCCGCGAGGCGAGCTGGTGCGTATCGAGATGTTCTGCCACGGCGCTCTGTGCATGGCTGTATCGGGCAAGTGCTACCTGAGCCTGCACGAGATGAACAGCAGTGCCAATCGCGGCGCCTGCACTCAGATATGCCGCCGAGGCTATGAGGTGACCGATATCGAAACAGGCGACCAGCTCAATATCGACAACAAGTATATCATGTCGCCCAAGGACCTGAAGACCATACATTTTCTCAACAAGATGATGGATGCAGGCGTGGAGGTGTTCAAAATCGAAGGCCGTGCCCGCGGCCCCGAGTACGTGGCCACCGCAGTGCGCTGCTACTCAGAGGCCATCGAAGCAATTGCCGACGACACCTACGGCGACGAGCTCATTGCAGACTGGGACGAACGTCTGTCCAAAATCTTCAACCGTGGATTCTGGAACGGCTATTACCTGGGCCAACGCCTGGGAGAGTGGTCGCACAAATACGGCTCGTCGGCCACCCGCGTGAAGCACTATGTGGCCAAGGGCGTAAAATACTTCTCAAAGCTCGGCGTGGGCGAGTTCGTGATGGAAGCCGGCGAACTGCACGTGGGCGATGAAATAGTTATTACAGGCCCCACCACCGGTGCCCTCATGATAACAGTCACCGACATTCAGGTAGACTGCAAGAGCGTGGACAAGGCCGTGAAAGGCGACGCATTCTCCATCCCCGTTCCCGCCAAAGTGCGCCCCAGCGACCGCCTGTACCGCTGGGAACCCACAGGACAGAGTTGAAATAAATGATTCATAAAAAATGCCCCGGCCGGGGCATTTTTTATGTCCACAAGTTGTAAAAGTGATGCACGGGGCCGTGTCCGTGACCTATGGTGTAGTCGGCTCCGGCTTTTATGGCACCCTCTATGTAGGTTTTGGCGGCTATGGCGGCGTGGTTCAGCGACATGCCGCGGGCCAGAGCGGCAGCAAAGGCCGACGACAGCGTGCACCCCGTGCCGTGTGTGTTTACGGTATTGACTCGTTGCGATACAAGCGGCACGGTTTCTTCGGTCTCGGCGTTGAAGAATATGTCAGTAAGGGTATCGCCCTCCAGATGCCCTGCCTTGAGCAGCACCGACACACCACCGCAGTGCTCAGACAGGCGGCGTGCAAAGTGTGGCAGAGATTCCTGAGCGTCTATGCGGCATCCAAGCAGCATCTCGGCCTCGGGGATGTTGGGGGTGATGACACGCGCACGTGGCATAAGTTCGGTGCGCAGTGTCTCGACGGCATCGGCCAGAAACAGTGTGTCGCCCGAGGTGGCCACCATAACGGGGTCGAGCACAATGTTTTGAATATCGTAGCGGTCGAGAGTGCGGCGCACGGCTCTGATAAGCTCGGACGAGTGCAGCATGCCTATCTTTATGGCATCGGCGCCAATATCGTCGAGACACGACCGTATCTGTCCCTCTACAAAGTCAACGGGTATGGGATGCACACCCGTCACACCCACTGTATTTTCGTCGACTACGGCCACAATGGCGCTCATGCCGTAACATCCCAATGCCGAAAAGGTCTTGAGGTCGGCCTGAATTCCTGCGCCCCCGCTGGGGTCGCTTCCGGCAATGGTGAGTGCGCGGCTGTATTGCTTCATACCTTCCATTGCTCCATGTTGTAGGCACTCTCCCAGAACAGCCATTCAAGACGGGTGCAGGTTACAAAAATGTCGGTCATGCGCTGACGCTCTACAGGCGAGGCTGTCTCTGCGAGGCTGTCGCAAATTTCTATTGCACGGCGTGTAGATTCGGCAAACGATGCATCGCCGTAGGTCTTTATCCACGATTCGTAAGGATTACTGTCGAGGCTCGAGGCTGTGGCTGCAATGTGCTCGCCCACTCGCTGATACACCCAGAAGCACGGCAAGAGCGATGCCGCTTCAACACACACGGAATCGAGTGCCGATGCCTTTTGCACCGAGGTATACAGCAGGCACGACGGCGACTGCGACGGCATATCCATGCTGCCTATAAACGATTTGTGCAGGGCGCGCTCCACGGCAATGCCGTCGGATGCAAATTTCAGAAAAGATTCTACATGACTCTTGTCGGAAAGGCGCGATGCCACATGAGCCAGCATGCGGCTGTAGGTGTCGAGATACATCGAATCCTGCGCAAGATAAAACATGAATTTTCGTCCCGGCAATGTGCCTTGGGCCAGCTCGGTAACGAACGGCAGGTCTAAAATATGACGGTAAATATGCTCTGCGGCAGCCCATGCCTCATCGCTCCATTTTGTAGATATATTCATTTTGATTTCAGATTTCCAATATGTTAGATTCCATAGTTTCAAGATTGAACACAAACAGCCGCCCGCTGAGGGCCGGTGTGGCTCCGACCAGAATTTTGATGGCCTCGGCAGCCTGTACGGAGCCAATGAGTCCGGGTGTCGGTCCCATTACGGCTCCCGAAGCCGCGGGCTCGCTTGCAAGCAAGTCGCGTTGCGGAAACAGTGTTTGGTAGCCAACCGATGAGCCGAGGTTGAACACCGAGGCCATGCCGCTCATGCCACTTATAGCCCCAAACACCCAGGGTGTGCCACAAGCAGTGCAGGCGTCGTCTATAAGATAGCGGGTTGCATAGTTGTCGCAGCAGTCTACGACAATGTCGCACTGTGATGCGAGGATGTGAATGTTTTGCGCGTCAATTCCCTCGGGCACGAGTTGGAAGGTTGAGTCGGGAGCTACAGACTTAAGTCTTTGAGCGGCCGCCTCCACTTTGAGCTGACCCACCTGATGGGTGGTGTATAGCAGTTGTCGGTGCAGGTTGCTTGTGCTCACGCGGTCGGGGTCGGCGAGCACAAAGTGCCCTACCCCGGCTCCGGCCAGATAGAGCGACACGGGACAGCCGAGCCCACCGAGGCCCACTATAAGGACCTTGCTTCCGGCAAGTCGGCGTTGGCCCTCAGCTCCGATGATAGGCAAAGCTATCTGACGGGAGTATCTATCGGTATTCATAGTGTATCGAATGATTTGTCCCAATCTTTCCACACTGGCTCCAACCCTGCGCTTTGTATGGCCCGGGCCACCTGCATCGGTGTGCGCTCGTCGCTTACGGCAAACTGCTCGAGCGCCTGGGGATAAGTATAATAACCGCCCGGCTCGGTTTTGGAACCTGCACTCATGGATGTTACGCCCAATGCACAGATGCCGTCGCGGAATCGGGGCAGTTCGCGGGTGGATACAGAAATGTCGACGTCGTGGTCGAAAATGCGGAAAGCAAAGGTGAGCTGAGCCAGCTCTCGGTCGGTCATAATTACGTTGGGCTGAAAACCGCTGGCCGAAGCCCGCATACGTGGGAAGTTGACGGAAAACTTTGTGGTCCAATACTTTTTGCGAAGATACAGCAAGTGTCGCGCCATCATTGTTACATCGGTGCGCCAGTCTTCGAGGCCTATCAGTACGCCCATGCCTATACGGTGCACTCCTGCCCGGCCCATGCGGTCGAATCCGTTGACACGCCATTCAAAGTCGGATTTCTGCCCTGCTGGATGGTATACTTTGTACCTGTCGCGATTGTATGTTTCTTGAAAGCACACCACTCCGTTGAGGCCGTTGCGCACCAGCATGCCATAGTCCTCGGCCGACAGCGGCATGACCTCTATGGAGAGGCTGTTGAAGTAGGGGCGGCATACTCGTAGTGCACTGGCTATGTAGTCGGGACCTGCCTTTGCGGGATTTTCGCCCGTGACAATCAACAGGTTATCAAACGGTGCCAATTGCTTAATGGCTCTGCACTCCTGCTCTATCTGCTGCGGTGTGAGAATTACGCGGTCGAACTTGTTGTGGCAGTTAAAGCCGCAGTACACACACGAATTGGCACACGAATTGGTGATGTACATAGGTATGTACATTGATATTGTCTTGCCGAAACGTCGACGCGTGAGGTCACGGCTTTTGGCTGCCATCTGCTCAAGATATGGAGCCGCGGCCGGCGATACCAAGGCCATAAAGTCGTCGATGGTAGGATGCTGTGCTGCAAGGGCTCGTCTTACGTCGGCATCGGTTTTGGACTGAATAGTCTCGGTGGTTTCCGACCAACTGTATTTCTGCAACTCTTTGCTGAACATATCAGTCGAGGAAAGATGTTAACGGACTGCTGGCCACAGCGGTTGCAGAGCTTGCACCGAGTCCGGCAAGATAGGCTTTGCGTCCGGCGCGGGTGGCCTCGGCAAAGGCCTGCGCCATTTCTACGGGGTTGCCGGCCACGGCAATGGCTGTATTGACCAGCACTGCATCGGCACCGAGTTCCATGGCAGCCGCGGCGTGAGAGGGTGCTCCCAATCCGGCATCGACTACTACGGGTACACGGCTTTCGGCTATAATAATTTCAATCAGGTCGCGTGTAACGAGCCCCTTGTTGGTGCCTATCGGAGCTGCAAGGGGCATGACGGCGGCGGTGCCCACTTCCTCGAGACGTTTGCACAGCACGGGGTCGGCCTGTATGTAGGGCAGTACTTTAAATCCCATTTTGGCGAGCTGTTCGGTGGCCTTGAGGGTTTCCACGGGGTCGGGCAGCAGGTATTTCGGGTCGGGATGTATTTCGAGTTTAATGAAGTCGGTGCCGAAAGCCTCGCGGGCCAGCTGGGCGGCGAATACAGCCTCTTCGGCATTGCGCACGCCCGACGTGTTCGGCAACAGCTGTATATGACCCGCGCGTATGTGCGCCAGCATATCGTCGTCGCGGCTGTCCATGTCTATTCGTTTCATTGCCATTGTAACCATCTGGGTACCAGATGCAAGAATAGCTTCGCGCATAACAGTGTTGGAACTGAACTTACCGGTTCCGACAAACAGTCGCGATTCAAATTCGCGGCCGCCTAAAATTAGTTTGTCTGACATATCTCTATGAATTTAGATGTTTCGAGTATTGGATCAGCGGCGTTGAGAATTGCGCCCGACACGGCCACGCCGCTCACTCCTGTTGCCATTATGGCTGGTAGGTCGTCGGAGGTTATTCCCCCAATTGCCACTACGGGCAGATGTATCCCGGCAGCACGGCACTGCGCCATAATGCTGCGGTATCCTTCGATGCCGAGTACGGGCGACAGTTTCTGCTTGGTGTGGGTAAAGCGAAACGGACCAAGCCCGATGTAGTCGGCACCGGCCGTGGCGGCGGCTGCTATGTCGTCGAAAGTATTGGCCGTGGCACCGATTATTCTGCCGGGACCGAGGAGGAGGCGAGCTTCGGCTACGGGCATGTCGTTCTTGCCGAGATGCACTCCGTGGGCATGGGCATCGGCAACAAGTTCCACATGGTCGTCGAGAATAAAAGTTGCGCCGAAATCGCGGCACATCCGAGCGATAATTGCCGCTTGTTCAAGTATTTGAGCGGTATCGGCCTGTTTCATTCGCAATTGAATCCATCGGCATCCTCCCTGCAGTGCTGCAAGCACGCCCGTTGCCGGGTGGGGATGGTCGGCATTGGTGTGGGTTATAAATTGGAGCATAGTTGTTTTATGGTATTTTCGATATTTTCGGATTGCCACAGACATCCCAGCATGGCTGCGCCTCCAAATCCCCATTCCTCAATCATGGCTATATTACGGGGTGTTATGCCCCCGAGAGCTATGGTCGTGGAGGTGATTATTCCGTCGCGGTGCGCACGGGCTATTTGCTGTGGGGTGAATTGTGAGGTATAGCCCTCCTTGGAAACGCTGTCGAAAATGGGGCTGAGAAAGGCGTAGGCGCAATGGGTGTCGGCGGTGAGTTCTTCGAAAGAATGGCACGAACGTGAGTATGCACTGCCTGGCGCAATGTGCGGATTGCGCGCATTGGCATGAAGCCATACGTCGGGAAAATCATGTATCAGTTCGTGACAGTCGTGCAGCGACAGGCAACTGTGCATACACTGAGGTATCTGGTTGAGCAACAACGCTATGCGGCGACGCGACCACTGTGGTTTGCGTATGTGCACGCGGTCGATGCCGCTGTCGAGCATCGACGCAATAACAGCTGCTTCGTGCGTCACAGACGCAGGCAGAGTTACGGCAATAAGTTTGAAGTGATCAGCCACCGCACACAGCCGTTATGACTGTGAGCGTATCTCCGTCGGCAATAAGGGTCGACTCCCAGTCGACACGACGGATTATTTTGTTGTTGACAGCCACGGCAACGCCCGTAGGGGCTATGCTGCATGCCTGGAGCACTCCCGACAGTGGCATTTCGGGACAATCGAAGGTATAAACCTTCTTGTTTACAGTTATTTCCATTGCTTTTTCCTTTCGGCGGTACTAACCGCATCAAGTTCATCGGGTTTGATCTCAGCACCGTTGCGGTGCACCCCATGCTGCAAAGTTAAGAATTATTTTTGAAAACATGCACATATCTTCGCGAAAAAAAACGATGGGGCAACATGGTGTAAATGTTAATAACTTTTGGGGGATTTTCATTTGTAAACTGCCGTGTTTTAACTAATTTTACGGTCTGTAATCGCGTACGCGCGTTATGTATTATAAAAACACGACTTCTCAACCCTTCCCTTATTGTATAAATTACTATGGATGAGGTAGTTTATCATATTCCGGCTCTTTTGCCCCAGTGTCTCGACGCGTTAGACATAAAGCCCGGGGGCACATACGTCGACGCCACCTACGGCGGCGGCGGTCATTCGCGCGCCATCGTGGAACGTCTCGGCCCCGACGGCCATCTCTACGGCTTTGACCAGGACGAGGACGCCATTGCCGGTGCCATGACCGACCCGCGGTTTACGATGGTGTACGGCAACTTCAGATTTCTCGAAAACTTCATGCGATTTTACGGTGTGGAGGGACTGGACGGTATTCTTGCCGACCTCGGCGTGTCGTTTCACCACTTTGACGATGCCGAGCGCGGCTTCTCGTTCCGGGCAGATGCGCGGCTCGACATGCGCATGAACCGCCACGGACGCCTCACTGCCGCCGAGGTGGTCAACAAGTATGACGAAACACGCCTGGCCGACATACTCTATCTCTACGGCGAGGTGCAGAAATCGCGTCCCATTGCCCGCGCCATTGTACAGGCTCGCGCCAAGGCTCCAATCGACACCGTAAACCGCCTGCTCGAAGTGGTGGCCTCCTTCATCGACAAGCGCAAGGAGAAGAAAGACCTCGCCTGCATATTCCAGGCTCTGCGCATAGAGGTGAACGGCGAGCTCGACGCCCTGCGCCAGTTCCTGGAACAAGCCGTGCGCCAGCTCAAGCCCGGCGGACGTCTGGCCATCATGACATATCACTCGCTCGAAGACCGACTGGTCAAAAACTTCATGCGCTCGGGCAACTTTGACGGCCGTATCGAAAAAGACATCTTCGGCCGCGCCGATACCGCCCTCAAGCTCATCAACTCCAAGCCCACCGTGGCCGACGAAGCCGAGATAGAAGCCAACCCCCGCTCCCGCAGCGCCAAGCTGCGCGTGGCAGTAAAAATTTAATGACAATGAAAGAAAAACTCAAAGCAATACACCTCGACATCGACCCCGCCGAGCTGCGCGGGGGCGTGTCGGGCAAATTCTTTCTCAAGCACATTGCCCTCATAGTGATGTTTGTATTCTTTGCGTTGCTTTATATCACGATGCGCTACGACTGCGTTACTGCCATGGAGACCATAGCCCACCTGCAGACACAGCTCGAAACCACCCGCACCGACACCCAGCGCGAACGCGCCATGTTTATGTCGGCCACCTGCGAGTCGTCGATGCAACAACTGGTCGACACCCTCCACCTGGGGCTACACATCCAGGACCGGCCGCCGTTCAAGCTCACCATCGCCAACAGTAAATAACCGTATCACGACATTCATCACCCGCCACCCCCAATAACATCACACTCTCCGAATGAAACTCAAAATGCTGCTTGGTCGAAAAAAGAAGAAGAAGGCCCCACAGGCCAAGACACGCCGACTGTATATCTATGGCCGATATCTCATCATATCGATTTTCATACTGATTATAGCCGGCCTGTGCACCCTCTTCCTGCTCAACACCACAGTGGTACTGCGCCAAGAGTGGAACGACAAGGGCAACAACACCATGACCGACTCGGTGCTGGTGCCACCCCAGCGAGGCGAGATACTGGCCGCCGACGGCTCCATACTCGCCACCAACATGTACTACTACAACATACACCTCGACTTCAAGGCATCGCGCATCGACGAGCTCAACTATCTCGAGAGCCTCGACTCGCTGGCCGACACACTCGCCGTGTACTACCCCCAGCGCAACCGACAGCAGTGGTACGACCACCTCTACGCTCCGCTCAAAAAGCCAAAAGAAAAGCGCTCGCGCGACTACTGCATACTCAAGCACATACCCTTTGACGATGTGGCGCGGGTGCGCAACTTCCCCTACTTCCGCCGCTCCAAGAATGCCAACCGCACCGGCATGGTAAAGCACCGCGTGTTGCTGCGCCGCTATCCCTACGGCGATATGGCCAATCTCAGCATAGGCCGTGTGGGCCAGACTGCCGACAATCCCGAAGTGCATGGTATTTCCGGACTGGAAATGGCTCTGGACACAATGCTCTTTGGCAAGTCGGGCATCGCCAAGAAGGTGATGTTTACCCGCGGCTCGGCCAACTGGCCCATCGAGCCGCCGCGCAACGGCATCACCATCACCACCACCATCGACATCACCATTCAGGACCTCCTCGAGCACGAACTCGGCAGCATGGTGCAGGAGTGCAAGGCCGACTGGGGCAGCGCCATGATTATGGAAGTACAGACCGGCGACATCAAGGCCATATCCAACCTCGACCGCGACACAGTGGGCGGACGCGGCTATATCGAAGCCATGAACCACATAGTGCGCGCCTACGAGCCCGGCTCGGTGATTAAGGTAATCTCTATGCTCACCGCCCTCGAGGACGGATATGTCAACCTCAACCAAGTGTACGGCATAGGCAGTTCCTACGCCTACGCAGGCGGCAAGCCCATACGCGACACTCACTCGCCCGCGGCACTCCCCGTGAGCCGGTTTATGGAATACTCTTCCAACATAGGCATGACCAAGCTCATAGCCCCCCATTGGGAAAACAACCTCAACGGCTTCCGCGAACGCCTGCGCAAGATAGGATTCTTCGACCGCCTCGGCACGGGTATGGCCAACGAGCGTCCGCCCTATTATCCCACACTCGACCCCAAAGTAGGCGGCCGAGTGTCGCTGTCGCGCATGATATTCGGCTACTCCACCCAGGTACCGCCACTCTACACCTGCGCCATATACAACGCTATAGCCAACGACGGCAAATTCGTGCGTCCGCGTCTCGTGAAGGCCCTGCACATGCCCGACGGGCGCGACTCCGTAATCGACGTGACCTACGTGCGCGACAATATATGCTCGCCCCGCAACGCCGCCATCCTGCGCGAAATGATGCACAGCGTGGTGTGGGGCGAAGGCGGCACGGCCAAGGGCCTGCGCAACGATATTGTGGAAATAGCAGGCAAAACCGGCACCGCCGGCATTGCCCTCGAACGTCCGCGCGACAAAAACGGCAAAATCGACATGTCCAAGCCCTTCAAGGGCGGCTATCGCGAGGGCAAGCACAACCGAGTGGCATTCTGCGGATTCTTTCCCTACAAAAATCCCAAATACACCTGCGTCGTGGTGGTGAGCGACCCCAAGGGCCCGTTTGGACCCGCAGCCACCGCAGGCACCGTGCTGCGCAACCTCGCCCTCAAGATGTATGCACGCGGCATGCTGGGCGGATACTCCGACTTCCGCGAAGAGCCCGTAGCATCGCGCCCAACCCTCTACGGGTCGCGACAGCCCAACCGCACCGGCACAATACGCAACGACCTCAACCTCAAGAACGCCAACGTGATACGCACTTCCAGCGGCAAGGTATCCAAAAACACCGTGCCCGATGTGACCGGTCTCGGCATACGCGAAGCTCTCGTGATACTCGAAGAAGCCGGATTCCGTGTGAGCTTCCGAGGCACAGGATATGTTACCGAACTCAATCCTCCACCCGGCTCGCCCGTGGCACCAGGAACACGAATCCACGCCACACTGAGCCAGCAATAACTACCTTCATACAACAATGCACAACCTCGAAACCTTAATCAACAACATAAAGCCGCTCGAGACACTCAATGTATCATCGCGCGACATTACCGACATCACGGCCGACTCGCGCCGTGTGGCTCCCGGCGGCCTCTTTGTGGCCGTGCGCGGCACCAATGTCGACGGCCACAGCTTCATCCACGCCGCAGTGCAGGCCGGTGTGGCCGCCGTGGTGTGCGAAGAGTTGCCCCACGAGCCCAACCCCGACGTGGCTTGGATACGCGTGGCCGACTGCTCTCTGGCTCTGGGCCTGCTGGCCTCGGCCTGGCACGGACACCCCTCGCGCAACCTCACACTGGTGGGCGTGACCGGCACCAACGGCAAGACTACCATCGCCACCCTGCTCTACGACCTGGCACGCCGCCGCGGACTCAAGGCCGGACTACTTTCCACCGTGGTCAACAAAATTGGCGACCTTCCCGTACCCGCCACCCACACCACCCCCGACCCCCTGGAACTCAACGCACTGCTGGCCCGTATGGTGGCCGAAGGCTGCACCTTTGCCGCAATGGAAGTGAGCAGTCACGCCGCCGCACAGCACCGCATTGCCGGGCTCGACTTTGACGGCGCGGTATTTACCAACCTCACCCGCGACCACCTCGACTACCACAAGACATTTGCCAACTATATAGCCGCCAAGAAAAGTTTCTTCGACAATCTGCCCGCCAAAGCCTTTGCACTCACCAACCTCGACGACCGCAACGGCGAGGTGATGCTGCAGAACACCGCCGCCCTGCGCTCAGCCTACTCCCTGCGCTCCGACGCGCCCTTCCGCGGGCGCGTGATTGAAGACCGCCTCGACGGAATGCTGCTGAGCCTCAACGGACGCGAGGTGGAAACACTCTTTGCCGGACGTTTCAACGCCGCCAACCTCACCGCCCTATACGGAGCAGCTACCCTGCTGGGCTGGGACGACGACGGCCAACTCCTCACTCACATCAGCGCACTCACCCCCGTAGCCGGGCGATTCCAGCCCGTGCGCAGCGCCGACGGTGTAACCGCCATCGTGGACTATGCCCACACCCCCGACGCACTGATTAATGTGCTCGACACCATAAACGAGACCCGCCGCCCCTCCCAGCGCGTAATCACAGTGTGCGGCTGCGGCGGCGAGCGCGACCGCGGCAAGCGCCCGATAATGGCCCGCGAGGCCGCCGCACGCTCGTGGCGTGTGATCCTCACCTCCGACAACCCCCGCTCCGAAGACCCCGAAGCAATCATCGAAGAAATGCGCGCCGGCCTCGACTCCGAGGCGATGGCCCGCACCCTCTCCAACACCAACCGCCGCGAAGCCATACGCATGGCATCGGCCATGGCCGAACCCGGCGACATAATACTTCTCGCCGGCAAGGGCCACGAAGACTATCAGGTGCTTGCCACCGGCAAGATACACTTCGACGACCGCGAAGAGATACAGCAAGCCTTCGAGTACAGAAAGAAATAATCATACAACAGTAAACAAGACGCTTAACGCCAAACCCTAAACTCAATACGCAACCATGCTTTACGCATTATTTGAATATCTGCAACAACTCGACGTGCCGGGAGCGCGACTTATGAACTATATCACATTTCGCTCGGGCGCAGCATTTGTGCTCTCGCTGATACTTGCCATATTTGCCGGCAAGCGCATAATCGAGCGCCTGCAACTCATGCAGGTGGGCGAAATTGTTCGCAATCTCGACATCGAGGGTCAAACCAAGAAAACCGGCACTCCCACCATGGGCGGCATAATCATAATATTCTCCATCATCGTGCCTTGTCTGCTCATCGGCAACCTGTCGAGCGCCTACATGCTGCTGATGATTGGCACCACACTGTGGCTCGGCACCCTCGGATTCCTCGACGACTTCATGAAACTGCGCAAGCACAACAAAGACGGCATAAAGGGCAAGTACAAGATTGTGGGACAACTCGGCATTGCCGTGATACTCGCCTGCACAATGTACTTCAACCCCGACATGGTGACCGTGCAAAACAACGAAGTGATAAGCGAAACCACCGGCCTGGTCGAAACTGTGGTGTATGAAGACGCGGTGACAAAAAGCCCCGAAACCACCGTGCCCTTTGTAAAGAACAACAACTTCAACTACTCGTGGCTCACGCAGTGGATGGGTCGCAACGCAGGCGAAGCGGGCGGTTGGATTGTGTTCCTGCTGGTAACAATGTTTCTGGTGACAGCCACATCCAACGGCGCCAACCTCAACGACGGTCTCGACGGCATGACCTCGGGACTCTCGGCCATAGCGGGCGTGGCGCTCGCCATCATGGCCTATGTGGGCGGTAACATAGTTTACTCGGCCTACCTTAATATAATGTATATACCGGGCAGCTCGGAACTGGTGGTATATATGGCGGCCTTTATAGGCGCTCTGATAGGCTTCCTGTGGTACAATGCCTATCCTGCCCAGGTATTTATGGGCGATACCGGCTCGCTTACTCTCGGCGGCGTGATTGCTGTGTTTGCAATACTGATACACAAAGAGTTGCTGCTGCCCATACTGTGTGCTCTGTTCTACATCGAAGATCTCTCGGTAATGCTTCAGGTGGCCTACTTCAAAGCCACAGGCGGCAAGCGCATATTCAAGATGTCGCCCATCCATCACCACTTCCAGAAGCCCGGCAACGCAGGCATTCAGGCCCTCATACAGTGGCCCCGCCAGCCGGTGCCCGAAGCCAAGATCGTGTCGCGATTCTGGATTATCGGCATCATACTCGCAGTGGTGACCTTTGTGACACTCAAAATACGCTAAACAACTATTATACAAGCATATAACATATACTATAATAATGAATACCAACATACACAACCTCGTGGTGCTTGGCGGTGGCGAGAGCGGCGTGGGCGCTGCAGTTCTGGCCAAGGACAAGGGCATGGACGTGTTTCTGAGCGACGCTGGTTCGATTGCACCCCATTACGAGCAGATGCTTATCAATGAGGGAATTGCATACGAACAGGGTGCACACACACTCGATCGAATTCTTGCCGCCGACCAGGTGGTGAAGAGCCCCGGCATACCCGACACCGCACCCGTGGTGCAGGCCATCATTGCCAAGAACATACCTATTATCAGCGAGATAGAATTTGCCGGACGATACACCGATGCCAAGATGATATGCATCACCGGTTCCAACGGCAAGACTACCACCACCTCGCTCATATATCACATACTGCGACGCGCAGGTATCGACGCCGGCCTCGCAGGCAATATCGGCAACAGCCTCGCCCTGCAGGTGGCCCGCGACCCTCACCCCGTGTATGTCATTGAGCTGAGCAGCTTCCAGCTCGACAATATGTACGACTTCAAGGCCAATATCGCCGTGCTGCTCAACATAACCCCCGACCACCTGGACCGCTACGGCTACGAGATGCAGAATTACGTGCGCGCAAAGTTCCGCATTTTACAGAACCTCACTCCCCGCGACGCCTTCATCTACTGGCAGGACGACCCCGTGGTGGCCGCCCAGCTCAAGCAGATTGCCACCGAGGCACAGCTCTTCCCATTTGCCGAGCATCAAGAAGAGGACACCGCCGCCTATATCGACGCCGAGGACAAGCTCATAATCAACACCCCTGCCGAGAGCATGTCGATGCCTCGCGCCGACCTCGCTCTCCACGGCCTGCACAATATCTACAACTCCATGGCCGCCGGTATCAGCGCATGTCTGCTCAACATACGCCGCGACGACATACGCGCCGCTCTGAGCGACTTTGCCGGGGTGGAACACCGCCTCGAGCACATCCTCACCACAGCCGCCGACGTGGAATGGATCAACGACTCCAAGGCCACCAACGTCAACTCGTGCTGGTATGCTCTCGAAGCCATGAAGCGCCCCACCGTGCTCATACTCGGCGGCAAGGACAAGGGCAACGACTACTCCGAAATTCTGCCTCTCGTGCGCCAGAAAGTCAAAGCCATCGTGGCCATGGGCAAGGACAACGAAAAGATTGTGAAATACTTCGGAGAGAACACCGATCTGCCCGTTGTCGACACCCACTCGCTGGCCGATGCCGTGGCTGCATGTGCATCGCTGGCCACAAGCGGCGACACCGTGCTGCTTTCGCCCTGCTGCGCCTCATTCGACCTTTTCAAGAGCTACGAAGACCGCGGACGTCAGTTTAAGGCAATGGTCAACAGTTTATAACCCCTCATACAGTCTCTCAACTCATAAATGGACACTCCCGCCAAAACCACCGCTCCCAATTCCGTAGACTGGTACATCTGGGGCACATACATTGTGCTGTTTGTTGTATCGGTCATCGAGCTCTTCAGCGCCTCGAGCCAGGAAGTGCGAGTCGACAATATATACGGGCCCATCATACGCCACTCCATATTCCTGGTGATGGGCCTGGTGATAATGCTCGCACTGCAGCGCATGCACTTCAAGTGGCTGTACTACTCAATACCGCTATATGTGTTTGGCTCGCTTGCGCTTATGGTACTCGTACTGCTTGTGGGCCAGCGCATCAACGGTGTGGACCGTGCAATCAACATTGCAGGCTTTACGATACTGCCGGCCGAGTTTCTCAAGCTCGCAGTGGCACTCGGCATAGCGTGGGTGCTGAGTCGCAGTCAGACACGCGACCCCGACGGCAAGCACAGTGTGACCCACGAGGGCATATACATCTGTGTGGGCCTGGTGCTGGTGTGCTCGGCACTGCTCTTCAGTCAGGGCCTCACCAACACTCTGCTGCTCATGTCCATCTCGGCCTGCATGATGCTGGTGGGCGGCATAAGGTTCAAGCACTTCGGCTACATACTGCTGTTCTACCTCGTGGCGGGCGGCGGTGCCATGGCAGTCAAGGCGCTTGGTGCCAAAGATGTCGGTCCTACCGAGCGCGACATCCAGCTGGCCGTAATCAACCAGACCGACACGACCTCCACAGCCGACAAGGACAACCGTTTTCACACCTGGAAAAAACGCATGGAGCGACACCTGCGCCTCAACAAGAGCGGCGACCCCATCGACGACGATAACAAGCAGGAACAGTTCAGCTACATAGCCCAGGCCCGCGGCGGCCTGCACGGCGTGGGCATAGGCAACTCGCGCGAGAACGCCCGCCTGCCCCTGGCCTTCTCCGACTATATATTTGCTATCATAGTCGAGGAGCTCGGTGCAGTTATTGCCATAATCATCATGGTGTTCTACCTGTTCCTGCTGGGCAGGGCGGGCATTCTGGCCATGCAGTTCAAGAGCACCTTTCCCACGCTGCTAGTCATAGGGTGTGCGCTGGTGATATGCCTGCAGGCACTGTTCCATATATGTATCGTGGTTGGCGTCTATCCCGTATCGGGCCAGCCGTTGCCACTCATTTCCAAGGGCGGCACGTCGATTATAGCCACGTCAATAGCCCTGGGCGTAATGCTCTCGGCCTCGCGATGGGCAGCCCGCAAGTCCGACCACGAAGCTGTACAACTTGAACTCTCAACCCTCCCCGAAAACATAGCAAGCGACAACCCCTCACAGATATGAAACTGAATCGTGTACTCATAAGCGGCGGTGGCACCGGCGGCCACATATTTCCCGCTCTTTCCATAGCGGCAGCCATCAAGCGTCGCAATCCCCAGGCCGAAATACTCTTTGTAGGCGCCCAAGGACGCATGGAAATGGAGCGTGTGCCCGCAGCCGGCTACCGCATCATCGGCCTCCCCGTGGCAGGCTTCGACCGCAAGCGTCTGTGGCGCAACGCCGCAGTGCTCGTTAAGCTGTTCAAGAGCATGCGCAAGGCGCGTGCCGTGGTGCGCGATTTCAAGCCCGACATCGCCATTGGCGTGGGCGGATACGCCTCCGGCCCCACCCTTAAGGCTGCTCAGCAGGCCGGTGTGCCCACCCTGCTGCAGGAGCAGAATTCATATCCCGGTGTTACCAACAAGATGCTGGCCCAGAAAGCCGGAGCCATCTGTGTGGCATATACGGGCACAGAGCGCTTCTTCCCGGCCGAGCGCATCACTCTCACCGGCAACCCCGTGCGCAGTGAACTCCTCGACATAACCCTCACCCCCACCGAGGCCAAGGCCGCAATGGGCTTCGACCCCGCCAAGCCTCTTGTATTGGTGGTGGGCGGCAGTCTGGGCGCCCGCACCGTCAACGAAGCTATAGGAGCCTCCCTGCCGTCAATCCTGGCCACCGGAGCCCAGGTTATGTGGCAGACAGGCCGCTACGGCGAGCAGGCCGCCATGTCCATCGCAGCTGCACATGAGCCTCAGGCAAAGGCATCAGCATTCATATCCGACATGGCCACAGCCTACCGCGCCGCCGACCTCGTGGTGAGCCGCGCAGGTGCCGGCAGCATAAGCGAGTTGCAACTCCTGGGCAAACCCACTATCCTTGTACCGTCGCCCAACGTGGCCGAGGACCATCAGCGCAAAAATGCAATGGCCCTCGTAGAACGCAACGCCGCCGTGATGATTCTCGACTGCGACGCCACCACCCGTCTCGGGCCGTCCATCATTGACCTTATAGGCAATGAGGACAAACGCAACCAATTATCCCACAACATCCTGACAATGGCCCTGCATAACTCGGCCGATACCATTGCCCAGATAGCAGAATCTCTCGTAAAATGAAACGTGTTTACTTCATAGGCGCCGGCGGCATCGGCATGGCCGCCCTCGAACGATACTTCCTTTCGCAAGGCCTCACCGTGGCCGGCTACGACCGCACCCCCACCGCTCTCACACACGAACTGGAGCGCGAGGGCGTGGCCATTTCATACACCGATTCGGTCGACACAATTCCCGCCGAATTTCTCAAGCCCGACCCAGCCACTTTAGTGGTCTACACTCCCGCCATTCCCGCCGACAGCCCCATACTCAACCACTTCCGCAACGGCGGCTTCAACCTCATGAAGCGCGCGCAGGCACTGGGACAGATTACCCGTGGCTCCAAGGCAATATGCTTCTCGGGCACTCACGGCAAGACCACCACTTCGTCGATAGCCGCGCATATCCTGCACCACAATACCCGCGGCTGCAACGCATTCTTGGGTGGAATACTACTGGGCTACAACAGCAACCTCATGCTCGCCCCCGACTCGCCCTATACCGTAATCGAGGCCGACGAATACGACCGCTCGTTCCACACCCTCACCCCCTACATTGCCGTCGTAACCGCCACCGACCCCGACCACCTCGACATATACGGCACCGAGGAGGCCTATCTCGAATCATTTGCCCACTTCACCGAGCTCATACGCCCCGACGGCGCCCTACTGGTGCACACAGGCCTCAAACTCGTGCCCAGACCACCCAAGGGAGTGCGCACCTACAGCTACTCGCGCCACGAGGGCGACTTCCATGCCGTCAACATACGCCGCGGCGACGGCCGCATAGTGTTCGACTTCGTGTATCCCGGCGGAGTGCTCACCGACGTGGAGCTCGGCGTGCCCGTCGACATCAACATCGACAACACCATAGCCTCTCTGGCAGCCTGCTGGCTCACCGGCGAGCTCGACCTCGAAGCCGCCCGCACCGCCGCCGCCACCTACCCCGGAGTGGAGCGTCGCTTCCAGTGCCACCTGCGACAGCCCGGAGGCAAGGCCGTTATCGACGACTATGCCCACCACCCCGACGAGCTCCGCGGCTCCATTGCCTCCATGCGGTCGCTCTATCCAGGCCGACACCTCACCGTGGCTTTCCAACCACACCTCTACTCGCGTACCCGCGACTTCGCGCCCGAATTTGCCCAGGCACTCTCGGCCGCCGACGCCGTGGTACTGCTCGACATTTACCCCGCCCGCGAGCTGCCCATAGAGGGTGTTACATCAAAAATCATCTTCGACCGCATCACCTGCCCCGACAAAGTGATGATTTCTAAAGAAGATTTTGTAGATACGCTGAAAAATCGTAACTTTGACATATTGTTGACAGCCGGAGCCGGCGACATGAGCTTTATGGTGCCCGAGCTGTGCCGACTCGTCGACCCCAACTCTGTAGTATCTTATGATTAATCGCTACTGGATACTTGCCTGCATACTCACCCTGTTGCTGACAGCCTACCTCGTGTTTGCACTGCCCGCAACAGCCAATATGGCCCGCGAAGACCTCTTTGCAGGCTGTCGCATCATTGTGTCCGACTCGCTCGAGTCGCGCTTTGTGACGCGCCTTGAAGTGTCGCAGGAATGTGGCGATATAATGCAGTGGATCAAGAGCCGCAAACGCAAGGACCTCGACCTCAACGAGCTCGAATGCAAGCTGCGTGCCTCCGACAAGATAGAGCGAGTGAACGTGTGCGTGCTCAACAACGGCATGCTCGCCATCGACGTGGTGCCCATGACCCCCGTGGCCCGCATCTTCGACGGCTCCACGTCATATTACATCAACACCGAGGGCAAGCGCATCACCGCCGACCCCCGCTATCACAAGGACGTGCCAGTGGTGGTGGGCCACTTCACTGCCGACCGTCCCGCCACGCGCCTCCTCCCGCTGCTCGACTACATTGCCGCCGACGATGCACTCAACGCTCTCGTATCGACGGTGAAGCAGGCTTCCAACGGCGACATTATACTCGTGCCGTCGATTCGCGGACACGTCATCAACTTTGGCGACACCTCGCTGGTAAACAACAAGTTTACACGCCTGCGCGAGTTCTATCGGCAGGTGATGCCCGTGCGTGGGTGGGACACCTACGACACCGTGGCCGTAAAGTGGCGCGGACAGGTGGTGGCCTCGCGGCGCGACAAGGAACTGCCCATGACCTCGCTCGCCGCCGTGCCCGAAGAGTTTGACGACATCGACGACCACGAAACCATGCACACACCAATCCGCGACACCATCCCGCGGCATTAATACAACCTGCATCGAGCCACCCGGGCTCACAAGCAACATTGTATCCATCAACCTTAAAACGCAAACAAATAACTCCACATATAATGAAACCCCAATATATAGCCGCCATCGAAATCGGCTCTTCACGAATCAAAGGCATCGTTGCCGCCATCGACGAGACTGCCTCAATAGCCGTGCTGGCCGTTGAGGAAATCGACGCCGGCGACACTGTGCGCTACGGGCGAGTGCAGAACGCCCGCGAGGCAAGCCAACTCGTCAACGAGATTATTCGTCGCCTCGAAAACAATCAGCGCGTGGCCCCAGGCCGCATTTCTTCGATTTTCGTGGCGCTCGGCGGGCGTTCGTTGTGCTCGTTTGCGTCGGATGCAACCATCAAGATGGGCGGCGATGCCGAAATCACCCGCCAGACCCTCGAACGCATGCACCAGGAGGCTCGTTACAACCTGGCCACCGCCAACGACGTGCTGGCCATCGCTCCCCGCCGATACATGGTGGACAATGCCGAGGTGAAGAAGATTGTGGGCGCATATGGCAACGTGATTCGCGGCGAGTTTACCATCCTCACCGCATCGCCCGACAACCGCCGCGCCCTCGACCGCATCGACATACAGAGCCAGGGCAACACAGTGCCCCGCGACTATATAACCCGCCTGCTTGCACAGTGCGAAATGGGTCTGAGCGACTCCGACCGACAGTTGGGATGTATGTTTGTGGACTTCGGAGCCGAGACCACCACCATGGCTATATTCCGCAACGGCGCCCTACAGGCCGCCGCCACGCTGCCCATGGGCTCGGCCAACATCACCCGCGACCTCTGCGCCGGCATGTCGGTTACAGCCGAACGGGCCGAGAGCATCAAGATATCCAAGGGTCGTGCCGTGGCCGACCGCGTAAACCTCCCCGCCACCGACGATGAGACCCGCGAGATAATCAACTACGTATCGGCACGCTCAGGCGAGATTATCGCCAATATCACCAACTTCATGGAGCAGGCCGGATTCAAGGCATCCGAACTCTCGGCCGGCATAGTGATTACCGGCGGCGGCTCGCGTCTCAAAGGATTTAACGAAATGCTCGAATCACAGTCGAAACTCAAGGTACGTCAGGCTGCCGTCGACGCCTCTATTCGCATGGCTTCGCCCGATATTACACCCGCCGAGAACTTCGACGTAATCTCGCTCGTTAAATATTCAGCGGCCCGCACAGAGAGCAGCTGTCTGTCGTTTCCCGAACCCGTTGCACCCGCTGCCAGCGACTTTGCCGGACGCCCGGCCACATCGGGTCAGACCCCCTCGCAGGGTGGCCGCCGTCAGGCTCCCGGCTACGACGACCCCCACCTGCTCGACGACGACATGGACGACGACTATCAGCAGCCCGACAACGTGAACGGCGACACCGACCTCGACGACATCCCCCAGGGCAAGACCGCCAAGGCCACTCGCGAATCACTGCTCAAGCGCTTCTCCAACTGGCTCAAACCACCTGTAGGCGAAGACGACGACATAGATCAATAATGTACCCACCCCAAACACACTATCATACTTAAATGACACCCGAAGAAATTCAGTATCTCGAAAAATATTCATCGCCTGCCGAGAGTGAGCCCAACCGCATCATTGTAATCGGTGTGGGCGGTGGCGGCAACAATGCCGTCGACCACATGTTCCGTCAGGACGTGGAGCATGTATCGTTTGTGGTGGTCAACACCGACCGTCAGGCCCTGCTGAGCTCGGCAGTGCCCAACAAAGTGCTCATCGGCCCCAACTCGACCCGCGGCCGCGGTGCCGGCAACAAGCCCGAACGCGCCCGCGAGGCCGCCGAGGAAAGCGCTGCCGAAATCGAGAATCTTTTTAACGACGACACCGACATGGTGTTTGTCACCGCCGGCATGGGCGGTGGCACCGGCACAGGCGCAGCTCCCGTGGTGGCTCGCATCGCCAAGGAGCGTGGCCTGCTCACCATAGGCATAGTTACTATACCCTTCGTATTCGAAGGCATGCGCAAGATACAAAAGGCCATAACAGGCGCCGACGAAATGAGCAAGTATGTCGATGCCATGATGATTGTTAACAACGAGCGACTGGTAGAAATCTTTCCCGACTTCGAATTTGAATCGGCATTTGCCAAGGCCGACGACATACTCTCCACAGCAGCAAGTTCCATTGCCGAAATCGTAACCAAGAAGGGTTACATAAATCTCGACTTCAACGACGTGGACACCACCCTGCGCGACGGTGGCACCGCAATCATCTCCGTGGGCTACGGCGAGGGCGAAAACCGCGTTACCAAGGCCATCAACGACGCTCTGCATTCGCCCCTGCTGCGCCACACCGACGTGTTCTCGTCCAAGCGCATCCTCTTCAACCTCTACTACTCGCGCACGGCCAACCTCAAGTTCAAAGCCAGCGAGGCCAAGGAGCTCAACGACTTCATTAACAGCGTGGAGGAGGAAGTGGACGTTATATGGGGTATCACCTACGACGAAACCCTTGGCGACAAGGTGAAGTTCACCATCCTCGCATCGGGATTTGACGTTACGGTCGACGAAGGCGGCTCCACCGTAATCGCAGCTCCCGACAAGGCCGAAGCCCAGGCCGACGGCCCCATTGAGCTCGGTCGCATCGCAGGCCTCTACGGCACCGAAAAAATTGAGACCATAACCCGCCAGAAGGAAACTCAAAACTATATCATCCTCAACCCCGGCCAGATGGACGACGACGCTGCCATAGAGCGATTTGAAAAGTCGCCCACCTTCACACGCGACAAGCGCTCGACAGCGGCCACACCCCAGCCCCAGCGACCCGAACCCCAACGCCCTGCGTCAAATGGCTTCAGCGTGATATTCGGCGAGGACGACTGATTGTCCACAACTTATTCCACACCAAAAACGTTAGGTTCTTATGAAAAAGAAACTCGTTATATCGACCGGTGCCGGCATGAGTGCCGAGAGTGGCATATCGACATTCCGCGACGCGGGCGGCCTGTGGGAAAACTATCCCGTGATGCAGGTGGCCAGCGCCGACGGCTTTCGTGCCAATCCGGCTCTTGTGCATGAGTTCTACAATCAGCGCCGCCGCGGGCTGGTCGAGGCTCGTCCCAATGCCGGGCACATTGCTCTGGCAGAGCTGGAACAATACTTTGATGTGGAAATCATCACCCAGAATGTCGACGACCTGCACGAACGCGCCGGCTCGTCGCACGTGTTGCACCTGCACGGCGAGCTGATGAAGGTACGCGCTCTCGACGACGAGAATCTGACCTTCACCCTTACTCCCGAGGCTCTCTCCACCACACCCGACACCCGCATCGACGGCCACGCCGTGAGGCCGCACATTGTATTCTTTCAGGAAGCGGTGCCCAATTTCGAGCCGGCCACACAGCTCGCCGCTGAGGCCGACGTGTTTGTAATTATCGGCACGTCGCTGGCAGTATATCCGGCCGCCTCGCTGCTGCACTATGTGCGCAGAGGAGTGCCAGTATACTACATTGACCCAAACCCTGCATCCGTTCCGCCAAGTGTGCACGTGATACATGCAGGAGCCTCCGAGGGAATACAAATCCTGGCCAAAGAGCTTCTGCAAAATATTGAAAACAACGCATAAAACACATCTATATGGAATCTACCCGTCAAGCCAAAATATCGCGTCTGCTCCAGAAAGAGCTCAGCGAAATATTCCGCCTTCAAACCGCCAAAACCCACGGCACACTGGTGTCGGTGAGCACTGTGCGCGTAACACCCGACCTCTCCATTGCCAAAGCATACCTCTCAGTGTTCCCCTCCGAGAAGGCTGCCGAAGTAATGGCAAGCATCAAGGCCTCGGCCAAGACGATTCGCTACGAACTGGCTCAAAAAGTGCGCTTCCAGCTGCGCAAGACTCCCGAACTGCAGTTCTATCTCGACGACTCGCTCGACTATCTCGACCGCATCGACACCCTGCTCGACGACGGAGCCCCCAAATCAGAATAAGAGCGTGTTTAAAATTAACAAGAATTTCTAAACACGTTCTAAACTCTCTAAAAGCCAATGTTATCACTGCGCATCGCACTGCGATACCTGCTCTCGCGCAAGTCGCACGGGGCGGTCAACGTCATCTCGGCCATATCGGTGGCCGGTGTGGCTGTGGCCGCCGCTGCCATTGTGGTGGTGCTGTCGGTGTTTAACGGCTTTGCCGATCTGGCTGCCTCACACTTTTCCTATATCGACCCCGACCTCTCTGTAATGCCGGTCAACGGCAAACTCATAGCCGGGGCCGACTCTCTTGCGTCCTCGCTTGAGCATATAGACGGCGTGGCTGCCACCACGCCCGTGCTGCAGGAACGCGGACTGCTGGCGGCATCGGACGGCAGCCAGCTGGGCGTGGTGTTCAAAGGTGTGCCCGACAACTACACCCGCGTGGTGCCCCTCGACAGCGCCATACAGGTGCGCGGCGAGGTGGAGCCAGCCATCATGCTCACCACTATGGACGTGCCCGCACAGGCCATGGTGGGCGTGGCCTCGCAACTGGGGTTGAACCCCGGCACGGGGCGCGCCGAGCTGTTCGTGCCGCGACGGGTGGGCCGCATCAATCCAGCCAACCCCACCTCGGCTTTCTTCTCGCAAGGCATTGTGGTGGAAAATATACTCGCCGTGAATCAGATGGAAATCGATGCCGACCACCTCTACATCCCACTCGCCACCGCCCGCCAACTGCTTATGTGCTACGACAGCGAGGCTTCGGCCATCGAACTGCGCACTGCTCCCGGAGCCGACATCGACAAGGTGCGGCAAGCCCTGCAGCAACACTTGGGCCCCGCCTACACGGTGGCCACCCGCGCCATGCAGCACGAAGAGTCCTACCGCATGATTGCCGTGGAGAAGTGGGTGACATTTGCCATGCTGATTTTTATCCTCGTAATAGCCGCCTTCAACATTGTGTCAACCCTCTCGCTCATGGTCATAGAAAAGCGCGACAATATGGCTACTCTGCGCTTTATAGGCGCATCGCGGGCCACGGTACGTGCCGTGTTTATGTGGATGGGAGCCTTGATTACACTCGCCGGCGGTATGCTGGGCATTGCGCTCGGCACAGCCCTCTGCGCCGCTCAGCAATACGGAGGCTTCATACACCTCAATGCCGACCCTTCCAAACTTGTGGTCAGTGTATATCCCGTGCGAGTGGCCGTGTCCGACCTCCTGGCCGTATTGGCCATCATAATAGTAATGAGCGCCCTGACTTCGCTCGTAACCCGTATTTTTACAAGAAAGTAATAAGAGCGTGTTTAAAAATTATTGTTAATTTTAAGTGGACAGCTTTTGAGCTAACGTGATAAAAATCAGAGGGGAGCATAGCGAGCTATGTGCCCCGAGGATTTTTAACGCGGGAGCCAAAAGATGGCCATGCAACAGTAATTTAAACAAGTAGCTCTACAAATATTAATATCATTAACAAACAATACCTCAGTGCACGGAGAATTTATCCGTATTTATCCTTTCGTTTCAGTCACTTAGCTCGCTAAGTTCCTTCAACTCAAGAATAAATCCAAACAAATTCTCCGTCTTAAAATTAACAAGAATTTTTAAACACGCTCTTATAATGCAGACTGTAATGTTCTCGGAGACCGTATTCGGTCCGATTCACTCACGCCGCCTGGGCACATCGCTTGGCGTGAACCTCTCGCCCCGCGACGGCAAGGTGTGTTCGTTTGACTGTCTCTACTGCGAGGCCGGCTACAACGCTCAAGGCACCGGCACCACCGGCATGCCCTCGCGCGAAGAAACCGCTGCCCTGCTCGAACAGCGTCTAAAAGCCATGAGCGATGCAGGTCAACAACTCGATGTAATTACATTCTCGGGCAACGGCGAGCCGACTGTCAATCCAGCCTTTCCCGGTGTAATCGACGACACTCTGCGCCTGCGCGACAAGTATTATCCCAACGTCAAGGTAAGCGTGCTCACCAACTCGACCATGCTCCACTCAGATGCCGTGGTGAGCGCCCTGAAGCGCGTGGACAATGCAATTCTCAAGCTCGACTCGGCCATCGACACCACCCTGCGCCTCCTCGACCGTCCCGTGGCACCGTCGTTCTCAGCCGAGCGCGTCATAGGTCAGCTTGCACAGTTTGGCCCCAAAGCCATAGTGCAGACCATGCTCACACGCGGCTCACACAACGGCGAGAAAGTGGACAATACCACCCCAGCCGAGATAGACGCTCTCATCGAGGCCTACCGCACCATACAGCCGCGCGAGATAATGCTATACTCACTCGACCGCCCCACTCCCGAACTAAGCCTTCAGCGCGTGCCGCGCGAAGAGTTGCAGGCCATAGCCGCACGCATCACGGCAGAGACAGGCATCCCGGTCGCAGTGGCCTAAAAGGTCATGGCAAGCGTAACACCCGTGTGTGCGGGATTATAGAACGGAGCCACAGCAACGGGGGCTTTGAAATGCCGACGTATGCGCGGATAGAGCCAGTAGGCCGTCTTGGTGCATAGCATTCCAAGGCCCGCGCCAAACATTATATCGCCCACCCAGTGGCGGTTGTTGTACACGCGCAGAGCGCCCGTAAGGGTGGCCACAGCGTAGCCCCCGAGTCCCACCCATGGCGATACATCCTTATACTCCTGCCACAAAAATTCAGCTCCCATGAAGGCCGTAGCCGTGTGGCCCGAGGGAAATGAATTGCGTTGGCTTCCGTCGGGCCTACGTTCGCGCACCGTATATTTGAGAGTATTGACCGAGATGGCTGTCAGCACCCCCGACATGGCCAGCAGAGCCGTGCACTGCCACAGCGAGTGGCGTCCGTGCACTCCTGCAAGATTGAGAGCAAAGACTGTGGCCGCGGGGGCATACTGCGTGTAGTCGTCGATAGTAAACTTTGGAGGATTGTGTTCAATAACTTCGTTGGCCACATTCTGGTTGAGCAACTGCACGTGCGGAGCGAGCGTTACTTCGACTGTGCCCCATGCCATGAGAGCAAGAGGCAAGGCTATGTTGCGGGCGCAGAACAGGGGTCGGTGCGCCACGGTATCTGTCGCTGTTATTTTAACGGTGTCAGATTGCGGTATCTGTGCATACGATGCTGTGACACACAGCAAGAGTATGGCAATTATGATTGGTTTAAGCATATATAGATTTGATGGTAGTGCAAAGTTATGGATTTTTCAGCTATCTATATGCTAAATTAATATTAAATCTCGCAGAGATTTTAAAATAATATGTGTTAACGGAGTTTAGCCGTAGTTACTTAAACGGTATTCCAACTCAGTACAACTTTTCCGAAGAGATGTCCCACCGGGAGCTAATGCCATTGACTTTAAACTTATGAGAATCGCATTGATGACTTCTATATACCGTAGGTTGGATTAACTTAACTTTTAGGTGAATTTATTTGTTTATGTAGATAGAAAACTGTATCTTTGCAGAGTTAATTTATAAGTGAAGTATGACACAGAGGTATTCAATAGAACTGATAGAGGAACATGATGCTGTAAATTTTTATAGCATCCACTTGGAAGCCGAAGAACTTTCTGAACTGGAACGTTTCTTTGAGAAGTTTCCGGAAGGTTCTGAATTCGACGAGGATATTGATACAATTATTGAGTGGCTCGACCACATAGGCCAGCGTGGTGCGCTTGAGCGACACTTCCGATACGAAGGAAAGTATGGTGATGGTGTTATGGCTATCCCCATTGAGACATCCAACCTTCGTTTATATTGCATACGGCTCTCTGATAAGATTCTGATTTTTGGCAATGGCGGTGTAAAAGATTGTGCCCGTTGGCAAGATAGCGAAACGTTAACTCAATATGTAGAGATGCTTCTTGATACAAGTAGATTCATATCATCAAGGATTTCAAATGGCACTGTCTGTATAGTAGATAAAGAAATTGTAGGTAATTTAAAATTTAGTCGCGATGAAACGAAGTAGCATACTTGAGGCGCGGCGCGCCAAGGTTTCCCCTGAGATTAAGAACCGAGTGGGAATGTCGTTTATGATAGCCGACAGGATTCATGCCATCCTGGAGGTGAAAGGTCTTAGGCAGAAGGATCTTGCCGACATGCTCGGCAAACGCGAGTCGGAAGTCAGTAAGTGGATGCGCGGTACTCACAACTTCACCATTGATACGATTGCATCTATCGAAACCGCCCTCGGCATGCCCATTCTTGAGGTTGTGCCGTGTTGAATGGTACACTAAGATGTTTATCAATTGTTACCCTGTTCACAACAGTATTATAATCAAGCGATTTGCTATTGCCCACTTGGGACAATCGAGAATATTGCCTATGGCAAGCACCGTGCAGTGTGCTTAGTCATAGGTTCTTTGTTTCTTTCATATTACCACCGCACGTAGCCGGAACACTCCGCTCAACACTAATCAACAAAGTTTTCACACAGTTCCTTTTTTCTCCAACATCATGGCCATTTTAGCATTGTGGGAATAAAAATGCGGTGGTAATTTTGCAACAGAAAAAATTATCACACTTACAATGAAGAAAATAAGCATTTTACTGTCGGCCGTGTTGCTGTGTGCCTGTTCTCACCGACCCGCCGAGCAGGCACAACCCCACAGCGTGTATGTCACCGAGGTGAGCGGCGCGGATGCCGATGCCACATGTAGCTTTGCAGGTCGCGTGGAGGAAGAAAAGAGCATAAGCCTCGGATTTAAAACTCCGGGCCAAATCAAACGAATATTGGTTAAGAAAGGTCAGGCCGTGCACAAAGGCCAGTTGCTGGCCGAGTTGGACAACGCCGACTATGCCCTTGGCGTCGAGGCCCTGCAGATACAGTACGACCAAGTGTCGCAGGAAGTGGCACGCGCCAAGCGTCTGTATGAGAAAAACAGTATGTCGACCAACGACTATGAGAAGGCTGCCGCGGGCCTGCGCCAGCTCGCCGTACAGTTGCAGGTAAACAAAAACAAACTTGCCTATACTCGCCTCTATGCTCCCGCGTCGGGCGTTATAGGCGAGGTTAACTTTGCTCCGGCCGAGATGGTCGACGCGGGCACTGCCGTGTTTACCCTTCTGGGGAGTTCGCAGATGGAAGTGGAGTGTGACATTCCGGCCCAGGTGTATCACACCATCGGCAACTACAGCGACTTTACCTGCCGCACCTCGCTCCAGCCCGACAAGTCGTATAATATGAAACTCTTGGGTATCGTGCCCAAGGCCGACGGCAACCAGCTGTATCGCCTGCGTCTTGCCTTTGCCGAGCCGGTGGGTACAGGCATCACCGCCGGCATGAACGTCGACGTTTCAGCCCGCTGCGCCACACCTCAATCGGACATTGAGCTGCCTGCCTCGGCCATATTCCGCGACGGAGACCAGACCTGCGTGTGGCAGGTGATGCCCGACAGCACCGTGCAGCGAGTGGCCGTCACCGTGGCCGACGTGCCTGCCGGAGCCAATGTCACCGTAGTGTCGGGCCTCGCTCCCGGCGCACGTGTGGTGAAGGCCGGTGTCAACGCTCTGCACTCCGGCGACAAGGTGAGAATCATCGAGCAGCCAAGTGAAACCAATGTGGGCGGCTTGATATGAACAGGCTCACGAAATATTTCATGAAGCGACCCACCATTTTCTGGTCGCTCATAGTGGGCATACTCATTGCGGGCGTATTGGCATTCAACACCATGCCCAAGCTCGAAGACCCCGCCGTGGCCGTAAAGCAGGCCATGGTCATCGTGCCCTACCCCGGTGCCTCGGCCCACGAGGTGGAGCTCAACGTGGCGCAGATAATGGAAGACCAATTGCGCACCATGCCCAATGTGCGCAAAATCAAAACCGAATGCCAGAGCGGCATTGCCAAGATCACAGTGGAGTTTGAACTCTCCGTGCTTATGAAAGACATGGAGCAGCAGTTCGACCTCCTGCGCCGTAAGGTGCACGACATATCGTCCAAACTTCCGGCCGGCACATACGACCCCATCGTGATGGACGACATGATGGACGTGTACGGCATATTCTACGCTCTCACGGGCGACGGCTACGACTACCCCGAACTCACCCGACAGGCCAAATATCTGCGCCGCCAGCTCCTGGCCGTGCCAGGTGTGAAGCGCGTGACTATAGGCGGCACTCGCGACGAGACAGTCGAAATAACCCTCTCCAAAGAGGAACTCAGCCGCAACGGTCTGCTCCCCACCCAAATCATGATGGCCCTGCAACAGGCCGGCAAGCCCGTCAACGCCGGTGCCAAGGAGGCGGGTGACGAAAAACTGCGAGTGAGCGTAACCGAGGGCGTCAACACTGTCGACGACCTGCGACGCCTGCAGATATCCACACCCCGAGGAGGGGCGGTGCGACTCGGCGACATAGCCCGCATAGAGCGCTCGCTCGCATCGCCTCAGCGCAATGCCCTCTTTGTCAATGGCAAGCTTGCCATAGCCGTGTGCGTGGCCATGGAGAGCAATGCCGTGGTGCCAGAGGTGGGCAAAGCCGTGGACGAGCGCCTCAACGAGACCCTTGCCGCCATGCCAGCCGGATTGAAAGTAGATAAGATATTTTTCCAGCCCGACAAGGTGAGCGAAGCCATATCGTCGTTCATGCTCAACCTGCTCGAATCGGTGATTATAGTCATCGTGGTGCTCGTGTTCTTCATGGGTTGGCGCAGCGGCATGATTGTTGGGTTCGGGCTGGTGCTCACCATTGCGCTGTCGTTCCCGATACTGCTACAGCTTGGCACCACTCTGCAACGCATTTCGCTCGGTGCATTTATCGTGGCCATGGGCATGCTGGTGGACAATGCCGTGGTGATCATGGACGGCATTCTCGTGGACAAGCGCAAGGGCCTGCCTCCGCAGGACTATCTGTACCGTATAGGCCGCAACACTGCCTGGCCGCTGCTTGGCGCCACCGTCATAGCCGCCGCAACATTTATCGGCATATACATGTCGCCCGACACCGCGGGCGAATTTGCCGGCGACCTCTTTCTGGTAATCTGCGTGAGCCTCCTTGTAAGCTGGGTTCTGGCCCTGGTGCAGGTGCCGGTATGCGCCTATGCCTGGTTGCCGCGCAAGGACAAGAAAGCCCGCGACGGCGGCGAAGTGCTCAACTCTCCAGCCCACCGAGCCATCCGTCGCACAATCGACTGGCTCATGCGCTACCGCACCGCCGTTATTGCAGGCTCATGTGCCCTGCTGGTGCTGTGCGGTGTGGGAGCCACCAAGGTTAAGAACGTATTCTTCCCCGACTTCAACTACGGCCAGTTTGTAGTGGAATGCTACTTCCCGCCAAGCACATCGGCCCAGGCTACTCAGCAGGCCATGCTCGCCATGAGCAACCAGTTGTCGCAAAACCCCGATGTGGAGCGAGTGGCGGTGTGCACCGGTGCGGCTCCGGCACGTTACTGCCTGGTGCGTCCCATGTCGGCCGGAGGCGACTGCTATGGTGAACTCATCGTGGACTGTGCCGACTACAATGCCGTGGTAAAGACCATTCCGGGTGTGCTGTCGCAACTCCGACGCGACTATCCCGATGCCTATATCCGTGCTCGCAAGTACAACTTCTCCATCGGCACCACCCACACCGTCGAGGTGGAATTTGCCGGACCCGACCCTGCCGTGCTGCGCAACCTCAGCGCACAGGCCGAGACCATAATGCGTCGTTGTCCCTATATCGACCCCTACTCGGTGCAGAACAACTGGCAACCCGTCGCCAAGACCCTCGTGGCCCAGTTTGACACTCACGCCGCCCTGCGCAGCGGCATTACACGCTCAGATGTGGGCAATGCCCTGCTCGCCGCCACCGACGGCATGCCTGTGGGTGTGATGCCCGACGGCGACAAGATGCTCATCGCCAATCTACACGTGCGCAACTCCGACGGCTCGCCCATCGACAACCTTGCCGAGATACCCGTGTGGAGCACAGTCAATCTGCGACCCGATGCCGAGCGCATAAAGTGGGCCGTAATGTCGGGCAATGCCTCAGTCATAGCCGACGATGCTTTCCGTTCCGTGCCTCTGGGCAGCGTGGCTCCCGACATGAAACTTGGGTGGGAAGAAAACACCGTGCGACGCCTCAACGGCCAGCGTGTCATCGAAGCCGAGTGCGACCCTAACTGGTTCGACCCCCAGGCCTCCACAGCCGCGGCTGTCAACGCCATCAAAGCATCGGTCGACTCCATTCCGCTCCCACCGGGCTACACCCGCCGGTGGGTGGGCGAAGGCGAGACTCAGGACGAAGCCGTGACACACCTGCTGCAGTTTATGCCCATCACCATATTCCTGATACTCCTCATCCTGCTCCTGCTCTTCAACTCCTGGCGCAAAGTGTCGCTCATCCTTATATGCTTCCCGTTTGTGCTCTGCGGTATCGTGCCGGCCCTTCTGGTGAGCGGCACACCGTTCACTTTCATGGCCATTATAGGCTTCATGGGACTCATAGGCATGATGGTAAAGAACTCCATTGTGCTTGTCGATGAGATAGGCCGTCTGCAGTCGGAAGAGGGCTATCACCCCTACAAGGCCGTGGTCGAAGCCACCGTATCGCGCGTGCGCCCCGTACTCATGGCCTCGCTCACCACCATCGTGGGTATGATACCCCTGGTGCCCGATCCCATGTACGGCTCGCTGGCCATAACCATCATGGGAGGCCTGGCAGTGGGCACTCTTATCACCCTGCTCCTGCTGCCCCTGTTCTACACTGCTATAATGCGAATCAAAAAGCCTACAGAATGAAACTACTGCCTATCCTTATATTAACGGCCGCCGTACCCATGGCTTCGGCACAAACACTCTCGCTCAGCGCTTCACAGTGCGTCGACATGGCCATTGCCGCCAGTCAGGACATCAAATGCTCCGAAAATTCGGCAGCCAAAGCTCTCCTCGACAGCCGCAACGCAGCCACCTCCATGCTACCCCGCCTCGAGGGCTCGGCCACAGGCGTATACATGGGCAAGGACATCGACATGGGCGGCTCGACCATGGTGATGCACGGCGCATACGTGGCCGGACTGCAACTCGTGCAACCCATCTACACGGGAGGCAAGATCACAGCCGGCCGACGTCTCGCCGCCATCGGTCGCGAAGCTGCCGCCCAGCAGTTGCGCCTCGACCGCGCCGAAGTGGCCGCTCAGGCCTCCGACGCCTATTGGACCCTCGTGGCCGTAAGTTCCAAGAAGGCCCTCATGAATCACTACATGGCCATGATGGACACCCTCCTGGGCCAGACATCCGTGGCTGTCGATGCCGGCCTCGCCACTTCGAGCCAACTACTGCGCATTGAGGCCAAGCGAAGCGAGATAATATACCAGAAGCAAAAAGTGGAAAGCGGCGAGCGCCTGTGCCGCATGGCGCTGTGCAACCTCATAGGCGTGGATACCGACACCCCCATCGCCGCCACCGACACCCTGCCCGCATGCACCCTGCCCTCCGACTTCGACACCGACATATCCAACCGACCCGAACTGCAACTGCTCCACCTGCAGGTAAGAGCCGGTGAGCGACAGGTCGACATGGCACGCAGCGACTACCTGCCCACCGTGGGACTCAGCGTGGCCTACAACTTCTACGGCAACATGAAGATGAAGGGTACCGTCGACCTGGGCGGCGGCAACTATATGCCCTACTCCAAGGCTATCGACGGCAGTCAGGCCATAGGACTACTGTCGGTAAAGATACCCATATTCAGCTGGGGCGAAGGCTGTCGCAAAGTGAAGAAAGCACGTCTCGACGTGGACAATTCACGCCTCCAACTCGACAAAAACCGTCGTCTCCTCACCCTCCAGGCCCAGCAGGCCCATACCAATCTCATCGACGGCATGGGACTTGTAACCTCGGCCAAAACAGCCCTTGACCAAGCCTCCGAAAACCTGCGCGTAATGCAAAACCGCTACGACGAGGGCCTCGCTCCCCTCACCGACCTGCTCGACGCCCAGGCTCAATGGCATCAAGCCCGCGCTGCCCTCATCGAAGCCACTACCCAACATCAGATAAACATAACCGCCTGGCGCAAAGCCACCGGAAAACTATAACTTTAAGCAATTAGATTTGGTGCCTATGATTCCTGTGCCGGAGCCCGTGCGGTCTCCGGCATTTTTATACACGCTCTTATTTGCAGAAATGCTTTATAATGTGTAACTTCGCGTAAATAAAAAACAGACCGTATATGACTCAGAAATACCCCGTAGGAATTCAATCGTTCTCCGGCTTGCGCGAGGACGGCTATGCCTATGTCGACAAGACAGAGGTGATTTACCGCCTCATTTCATCGGGTAAATACTACTTTCTGAGCCGTCCGCGACGCTTTGGCAAGAGTCTGTTGATGAGCACTATCGAGTGCATGTTCCAGGGACGCCGTGATTTGTTTGAGGGACTGTATATCGACTCAACCGACTTTGACTGGACTCCCCGGCCGGTATTTCATCTCAATTTCGGCCAAGTAAAATCCGAGAGCATCCAGAGCCTGCAGAATGCCCTCGACAATCACCTCATGAAGTGGGAGGCCGAGTATGGCATAACCGACACTTCCTACGGATTTGGCTACAGATTATACAACATCATCGAACGCGCCTACAAAACAAGCGGGCACAGAGTGGTGGTGCTCATCGACGAGTACGACAAAATGCTTGTCAACAACCTCGACAATCAGTCACTCTTCGACGATATAAAAAACGAACTTAAAAGCGTGTACGGCGTGCTCAAAACCGCCGACGACTATATACGCTTCGGCATGATAACAGGAGTGAGCCGATTTTCAAAGGTGAGCATATTCAGCGACGTAAACAACCTCAACGATATATCGCTCGTGGACAAGTATGCCACTATCTGTGGTATCACCGAGGATGAAATAAGACACTACTTTGCACCCGGTGTCGAGCTATTTGCACAGCGCGAAGGTGTGGATTTTGAATCTATGATGCAATTGCTCAAGGACAATTACGACGGCTATCATTTTGCTGCCGACAGTCCCGACATCTACAATCCTTTCAGCCTCGTAAACGCTCTCGACAAGTTAGAAATGACTCATTCATGGTTTGAGAGCGGCACGCCGTCGTTTCTGGTACGGCTCATTCAGGAATCGGACGAAGCTGTCGAGGACATTCTGTCGACCGAAGCCGATTCAGCCACCTTGTCGACCAACGAATCATCGTCGTCCAACCTCATAGGCGTGCTGTTTCAAACCGGATATCTTACAATAAAAGGCTATAACCGGCACGACCGCGAGTATACACTCGGCATACCCAACCGCGAGGTGGGTCAAGGACTGTTCAACTGTCTTCTGCCACAGTTTGCAGGCAAGACCGGCAACGAAACCAGCCGAGTGATACGCCGTATTCGCGACGCCGTGCGCGAAGGGCGCGTGGACGCATTTATGGAACAGTTGCGCAGTTTTCTTGCTGACATACCCTACGACCTGTCGCGCAATAAGCCTGAAGCCTACTTCCAAAGCAACCTATACATTATCTTCAAGCTCATAGGATTTTCGGTAACTACGGAGTATCGCACTTCTCACGGCCGTATAGACATCCTCATGACCACGCCTTCGTTTATATATGTTATAGAACTCAAACTCGACGGCAGTGCCGAAGAGTCTCTCGAACAGATAGCCTGCAAGGACTATTCCCTGCCGTTTGTGTCTGACGGTCGCCAACTGATACTTATAGGCGTAAACTTCTCCACTACTACACGAAATATCGAAAACTGGAAAATACAATGAACTTTCCCGACGACAGCCGGCTTGCACTGGCCATTGAGAGCAGGCACTCGGTGAGGCATTATCTGGCTCGGCCTGTGGAGGCCGAGGTGGTGCAGTGTCTGCAGGCCGAGGTGAGCCGCATAAACGAGCGGTGTGGATTCTCGTTCAAGGTTGTTACCGACGAACCCAAATCGTTCAAAAACATCTTTGCCTACGGCAAGTTTACCAACGTCACCAACTATATCATCGTCTCCGCGCCCAAGGGCAACGACCACACGCGCCTGTGCGGCACGGAGGGCGAGCGCCTGGTGCTCGGACTCCAGGCCATGGGGCTCAACACCTGCTGGGTGGGACTGTCCTACTCCAAGAACACGCCCAATTTCAACATTCCCCACGGCCACAAGATACGTTGCGTCATATCCTTTGGCTACGGTGCCACGCAAGGCTCGGTGCGCAAGTCAAAGACTCTTGAACAGCTGAGCAATGCCACGGCCGAGTCGCCCCGGTGGTTTATCGACGCCATGCGGGCGGTGATGCTTGCGCCCACGGCCATCAATCAGCAGAAATTCCGCTTCGACCTACAGCCCGACGGCTCGGTGACAGCACGGCCGCTGTTTTCGCTCGTCGGATACACTCAAATCGACCTTGGCATTGCCATGTGTCACTTCAACCTTGCCGCTCCCAATCACAAATGCTAAACCAACTTATCGCAAAATTTAAACGGCTGGCAGCGATGCCGGCCTTTCCCGTGCTGCTTGCTCTGAGTGCATCGCACTGCATGAACGACCTGTTGCAATCGGTCGTATCGGCCATGTATCCAATGCTCAAAAACGACCTCAATCTCAACTTTGCCGAGATAGGCATAGTGACCCTTGTCTACCAGCTTGCCGCGTCGGTGTTTCAGCCCGTGGTGGGACTCGCGTTTGACAAGCGGCCCTTTGCCTACAGCCTCCCTGCCGGCATGTGCTCCACCACGGTGGGCATAGTGCTCTTTTCCTACTGCAACACCCTTGCCGGCATACTGGCGGCTGTGTTTATGGTGGGCGTGGGCTCGTCGATGCTGCATCCCGAGGCCTCGCGCATCACTTCGCTTGCCGGGCGCGAAAGGCGAGGATTTGCGCAGTCGGTGTTTCAGGTCGGAGGCAACTTTGGCGGCTCGCTCGGGCCACTGCTGGTGGCGCTGATAGTGGCTCCGCACAATCGCCACTACGTGATGTGGTTTCTCATCGTGGCAGCCATGTGTTTCATGGCCATGCGCCCTATATGCCGCTGGTACAAAGGCTATCTGCAGGGCTTGCGGCAAGGTGCACGCGACATTGCACGCACCCGCCCCTTGCCACTGTCCAGGCCACGCACGTTCGTGGCCATAGCCATAATCATGGTGCTCATCGTGTCGAAGTATGTCTATATGGCTTCGATTACCAATTATTATACATTCTATCTTATTAGCCGCTTTGGAGTGTCGGTGTCGGCCTCACAGCTCTTCCTGTTCATATTTGTAGTGTCGACCGCCGCCGGCACGCTTGTGGGAGGCCCCGTGGGCGACCGCTACGGACGCAAACTCGTGATATGGGTGTCGATACTCGGCACCGCGCCCTTCTCGCTGCTCATGCCCGGAGCATCGCTTCCGGTCACTGCTGTGCTGAGTTTCTGCGCAGGGTTCATGCTGTCGTCGGCCTTTCCGGCCATCCTCATTTACGCGCAGGAACTTATTCCCACCAAGCTCGGCATGATATCGGGACTCTTCTTTGGCTTCGCTTTTGGCGTGGGCGGCATCATGGCCGCGCTGCTCGGCTACTTTGCCGACATCTACGGTCTCGAAGCAATATATCGTGTGTGCTCCTTCTCGCCTCTGCTCGGCATTGTGGCTATCTTCCTCCCCGACTTGCGCAAGAAGAAAAGCCTCGCTGTTTAAACACGCTCTAACATTAAAAACGAAAACGCCCGGCATTGCTGCCGGGCGTCGTTGTTGTACACTACAAACTTATTTTATCACTACCTTGGTGCCTTCTACGATGTAGATGCCGGGGGTGAGCGATTCGATTACGTTGCGGCCGGGGGCGAGGGCTACAGTACCCATGCAGAGGCCGTCGGTGCGGTAGATTGCCGAGTGGCGGGGAGTGTCGGTGTAGATTACCAGAGCCGAACCTTCTACTGCGATGCGCAGGGTGGCGGCATCAGTAGATTCCACGCCCGATATGATGTCGGATGCCACGTTGATTTCGGCGGGCGATGTGAAGTACACTTCAAAGGGAGCCACGGTGACGGGAGCATCGTCGGAGCTTACTGCCACGAAGGCGGTGCCGGCGTCGTTGAGGCGGTGCACTGTGGTGCCGGCCACTTCGATGGGCTTGTAGGTGGCCACCACGTCAAAGCCTGCGAGGCTCGAGGTGCGTATCTCGGCGGGGGTGGCGGGCACTGTCACTGCAGTGGCGCTCACCTTGATGTCCTGGTCGGGAGCGGCGATGCGCACGAGGTAGGGCACGTTGGGCTGGAAGCCTGCACGGCGCACAAACTGGTCGTCGTCGACGGGTATGTCGAGCAGTGTGAGGTAGCCGTCTTCAGAGTCGGTGGCCGACTTGAACGAGTAGTTGAGGGGCGAGCCTCCGGCGGCGAGGGTCACCTGCGATGCTTCGAAGGGCACGAGGACTGTGCTCCACACGCCGTTGCCCTGTACCTGACGCGCAGGTGTGGTGAGCGATACGGTGTGGCCTTCGTTTACCTTGAACTCGTTGGTGATGTCGAGCGATGTGCCGGAGGTAAAGTTGATGTTGCCTGCGGCGGTGTACACGCGCTTCTGCTGGTCGCCCGAGCCTTCGACTGTTGTGGCAATGTAGTTGGCAGCGGCGGCGGGCACTTCGACACCCTCGTCGAGCACAACGAGACAGTTGGGGTTGATACCGTTGAATGCCTTGTCGCTGTGGGTGGCGGCACGCTTGGCTCGGGCCGGAGCACCTGCGGCGGCGTCGGTGGCCGAGGGGGCGTTGAGGTTGATGGTGGTGAGGCTGGTACAGCCGTCAAATGCGCCTTCGCCTATTTCGCTCACACCGGTAAGGGTGAGGCTGGTGAGGCTCGAGCAGTTGGCAAATGCACCTGCGGCCACAGTTTCGACTGTCTCGGGTACGGTAACCGAAGTGAGGTTGGTGCAGCCCTGGAAGCAGCTTGCGGGGATAAACGAGGTGTTGGCGGGAAGCACCAGGTTGGTGATCGACTCCATGCCGCTGAATGCGCTTATGGGCAGTTCGGAGGTCATGTTGGTGAGGTCGAGGGTGGAGAGCGATGCAAATGCTTCCTTGACGGTGGCAATCATATCGACAGTTACGTTGCCTTCGAGAGCGATTTCCGTGATGTCGTAGGCTTCTTCGGGGTCGATTGAGGCAAATTCTTCGGGGGTGAGCGAAGCGCCGTTGACGGGCACTGCAAATACTTCTACGTTGACGTCGGCGTCGTTTACGGTCACGCTGTAGTAGCCTTCTTCGTCGGGCGAGATGAGTTCGCCGTTGGCCTTAACGCGGGCTTCGATGGTGCCGTCGTGTGTCTGGGTTGCTGCAATGCTGAAGCGCACTGTCTTGCCGTCTTCCACGTCGGTGAGGGCGGGCTGGAGGGGGTTGGAGGTGTTCCATACTTCGAACTTGGTGGCTTCGCCGCCAATGTAGCCGCCCAGGTCGGCGGTGTTGTTTTCGACAGCATCGGCCAGCTGAACCTTGAACATGTCGGAGCTGAGCGAGAACTTCACATCGTTCAGGTAGATTACCTTGATGTCGTGGTTGCCGCATTCGTTCATGTCGAACTTCGGATTGGTGAAGTTAATGCTTATGTTGCCCTTGTAGCCATTGTTGATGATGTAGCCGTTGTCGTACACCTTAACTTTGTTGGAGGGGCGGGCTGCATTATAGGGGTCGGTGCCGTTGGGACGGCCTTCGGTGCGGTCGCTCAGAGCGCTGATGTACAGACCGTAGAAGCGTTCGTTTTCTTTCGAGCAGTTTTCGCCTAAGAACGATACCACGCGGGTAATGTCGAGGTTGGGATCGGCTACAAACACCTTCTTGGGGTCGTAGTTAACACCGTAAACGGGATATTCGTGAACAATGTTGAAACCGTTTTTGGTCCAGCCGTTGCGGCACTTGAGAACTTGGTTGCCCATAATTGAACCTGTCACCTCATAGTTGTTGAGATAGCTGTTGAGGTAATCTTTGTTAACAACTACGGTAACCTTCGAGGGGTTGGAAATACCAAGATTGTTGACGGTAGCCATAGTTGCGTAGCGTATGTGGTTTACCTGGCCGTAGACGGGTGCGCAGGGCATATAGATGGTCTGCAGCGAGGTGCATCCGCTAAAGATGTCGGGATACAGACCGCCGTTCGACGACTGATCTTTCTTGTTGGTGATGGTCGACGGCATGGTGAACTCCTTAAGGCGCTTGCAGTCCTTGAAGGCGTTGCCCATTATATCGGTGATTCCGCCGGGCATCTTGATGTCTTCGAGAGCGGTTTCGGTGCTGGCTGTCGATACGTTGTAGAAGGCGTTGGCGGGGAATACGTTGGCCTTGTACGAAGTGGCGGCACTGCGGTCGGCCACGATGCTGGCCTGCGACAGGTCGAGGAATCGAACCACCTTCTTTACGCTGTTAACGAAAGCGGGGTCGCGGAACATGTTGAAGTCGGTGTAGTCCAATTTGCCTATGATGGTAACCTTGGCGTGTTTCATCTGAGCGGCGCGGGCTTCGTTGCGCTGACGGCATTCGGTGAGGCTGAGGCCGGCGTTCTTTACGGTCTGGTGGTATACGTCCCAGAACAGGGGCTGGGCACCTTCGCCTTGTTTGTAGGGTTCGTTGAGGTTAATCACCATTTCGTCGACAATGCCGTAGGGAATTACTTCGTAGGCAATGGCGAGGTCTTCGGTGGCCGAGAAGTTGTAGTTTACAAGCGGAGCGGCGGCTGTTACCTGAGTACCGTTAACATAGAAGTTAAGGCGTTCGGCTGCCGAGTTGGGCACGATGGTCAGGGTAATGTCGCGACCGCGAACCATGCTGTTCGAACCCTTGTAGAGGCCTGTCAGGCGGGCACCCTGGGTGGGTACGAGGTGACCGGCGGCGTTGTATACCGGCTTTTCTTCGAGCGATATGTTGTATACGGGGCTCTGGTTGTTGATGGCGTCGAGCGAGGCGCGAACGTCGTCTGAAGTGCCGTTAACCACTTCCCAGCGGTCGGGGTTGTTGCGGTTGAAGGTGGTGACGAGGCGCACCTTGTTGCCGGGACGCACGGTGGCGTTGGCCACGCGGCACTTAACGCTGGCCTTGAGGTTGGAGCCTGCGCCGCCTGTCCACAGAGTAACGGGAGAGATGAATTCCTTGATGTTGTTGTCCTTGTCGGTGAGCACCATTGCGTAGAAGAGGCTCGAGGCTTCAGACGACACGTTGAGGCCGTTGATGCTGACTTCGAATTCGGCGCCGGGCAGCACGTTTACAACATCAGACACAAGGCCGTAGTTGGTGAGCTTCCAGAACGATTCCACACCGGGACGCACGGCCACGGGCTTGGTGAGCTCGAAGTGGATGATGGTGTTTTCGTTGACGGTAACGTTGTAGAAGCCCTGAGCGTCGGCTGTAAGGGGAGTCTTGTTGGCGTAAACGTCCATGCGGTTGTCGTTGTCGGCAATATGGGTGGCCTTGAAGCGCACTGCGGTGCCGGGGGCGATGGCACCCTCGGGCTGGTCGCATTCAAACTTCACTTCGTCGTTGGTCATGACGGTAAAGTTGCATCCGCCGGCAGCCTGGAACTGGTCTACGATTATGTTGGCAATCTGGTTCCATTCGGCCTTGTTGCGGTAGTTGTTGACGGCGCGGAGGTTGGGGGTGTGGAGGGTCATTGCGCCGCGGTTGGTGCCGCTGAACACGCACCAGTTTACAAACTCGGCAGTTTCGCGACCCACGTAGATGTCGCGCAGCGAGTAGTTGGCAAGGAACACGTTGTATTCGTACTTGTTAACGTTGCCGGGAATAACGATGGTGCGCAGGCCGGTGCAGTAGCGGAAAGCGCCGTTGCCCAGAGTGCGGAGGCTGTTGGGGAGGTATACGGTCTGCAGCCACGAGCAGTCGGCAAATGTATTGTAAGGGATGGTGTTGCTGGGCGAGTCGCCGTAGGGGGCGATGTACACCGAGGTCATGTCGAGGAAGCGCAGACGCATCTTCTTGGCGAGGAACTGAAGGTCGCGCGAGTCGATGTTGCCAAAGAGGGTGAGCTCCTTGATGGTGCCTGCGTCGGCGTCGGAGATGAGCGTGGCCAGTGTGCCGGGCTCGTTGACCCACACGCTGCGCTTGGTGGTGAGGTCGTTGCGGTCCTTGACAAAAATCTGGAGATTCTGGTCGGCGGTAACGTTGCCAATGCGGAAGTTGCCGGAGTTGTCGCCGTTGAGCACGGTGCCGTTGGCCTTTACAATCACCACGTCGCGCGAGGCGTTTTCGGCCACTACCTTAAATGTGTAGTCCCAGCCTTTGATCACCTGCTCGGCATCGCGTGTCACGGTGGCACCGGTCACTGCCGAGGGGAAGTTGATTGCAAAGTAGTCGGGGGCTTCGCGCTTGGCAGGCACCGAGCCTATGATGCCCATGTCGGCAGCGACGGGAAGCCACTTGTCAGAGCCCGAGGCCTTGGTGGCGAGGCGCACCACGTCGGTGTCGCTGACGGTGACGGCTGCGGGAGCCTGACAGCCCGTAAACTGCACAAACTTGTCGGAGAATGTGGCCATGGTGCCGAGGCTCAGGCCGGCTTCGTTGCTCAGCAGAGCCTTGAACTGACCGTCGGCGGTGTAGAGTGCCACGGCAATCTTGCCGTTGAAGGCATCGAAGGTGAGGTTTTTGAGCTGACCGGCACGCACGGTGAATTTCTGTCCCGAAGCGAGGTCGGTGAGGTCGGTACCGATGCCCACCTGGGTGTCGTCACCGGTGATGTGGATGGGACTCCAGGCCTTGATGGCGTTGGTGTTGGGCTTTATGTTGTAGACGATGGTCTGCAGGTTGTTGTAGTAGTGGGTGCGGCTCACGGTGGGGTTGAGCATGGTGCTCTTGAAGTAGCCGTTGGCTCCGCCACCCCAGCCCCAGTTGAAGTGGAGGAGGCCCTGTGCGTCATAGCCGTCGCACACAAATGCGTGGCCGGCGCTCACGTCCTGACCGCAGTAGAGCACGGGGCGGCCGGCATTGATTTCGTTGATTACAATGGCATCCCAGTCTTCCTGCGAGGCCACGTCGGAGCGTTTTTTATATGTAGCGCCGGCATCGTAGCCAAAGTAGTTGGCCAGCGCGGCAGGCACGCGCACTTCGTAGGCACTCGAGCCCGACATGCCAAATTCGGTGGCCACGCTCTTGGCGGCGTGCCACATTATTTTGGCCACGGCGGCTCCCTGCTCGGCGGTGTAGCCGCTGCGGTAGTTGTCCATGCGCATATTGGCCCAGTCGTAGTTGCCGTCGGCAAAGTTTACTTCGCCCAGGCTGCCCGCACCTGTGGCAGGATAGTTGTGGTAGCGCATGATTTCGGCCATCGCGGTGCCTACGCAGCCCACGAGCGGACGGCCGGGGATGTCGCCGTTAAAGGGCGCTTCCTGGCTCCAGGCCGGAGTAGCCAGCACACGGGGATTGGTGGCCGAAGCAGGTGCCTGGGCCATGGCGCGACGTGAGGCGAGGCTTATGGATTTCTGATATTTTGGGGCTTCCTTGATTTCTTTTTCAATACCGCTCAGCACCCATTTCATAGATGTGGGCACGGCCGATGCCGAGGTGGGATAGGCCGATGTGAGCGAGTAGCCCACAATGGGAGCTGTGCAGTCTTCGGCCGATACGATTACAAAGCCGTGACCGTCGGCGGCGTTGAACACATAGAATGTGGGCTTGGTCGAAGTGCCGCCCGTGGCCACGAGGTGCAGCGATGCGGCCTCATTGGCCTTGATAGCCTTGGCGCCGACATAGAAGTCGGTGGCGATGAGCTTGGCGTCGGCCGGCGACACCACAGCTGCATGGGCTCCGATTGCTCCGCCTGCAAGCAGGGTGAGGAGCATGAGTTTTGTAGATTCCTTAAACATAAGTTTTGTAGTGTTACTCACGAGTGTGTGTAATAAGTAAGTGTGGTTTATTCTTAGATTTGTTTCCTTTGCGTCCGTCTCTGCTCCGGGCTGTGTGTGTTAAATAGGGATATTCAGTTAATGGTCTGATTTCTCAGATGCGAAAT